>Ga0115570_10000257_pt1 | contig 42551 bp, 49 predicted proteins | sample COGITO_mtgs_1205_3_FD_87294 | JGI IMG/M metagenome (GOLD analysis project Ga0115570, IMG submission 87294) | Pelagic marine microbial communities from North Sea - COGITO_mtgs_120524 | ecosystem: Environmental > Aquatic > Marine > Epipelagic | place: Germany:Helgoland, sampling site Kabeltonne... | reverse complement strand
TATCAATGTTGCAGACATAAAAAAACCCACTATATTAATCTATGGTGGGTTTTTTGGCGGGTAGCTAGGTTAGCGGTCACCTAAGCTACTGTTCCATATAAAAAAATGGCGGAGAGTCAGGGATTCGAACCCTGGGTAGGGATAAACCTACGCTGGTTTTCAAGACCAGTACATTCGGCCGCTCTGTCAACTCTCCAAGACGCGAAATAATACTAGGATTACGGGTACAAAACAACAACAACTTGAAACTAACTTATTTTTGACGACTAAGACTTGCACTTCTGAACTTATAGGGTAGGATCATGTCTGTATTAATGAATAATAAATTCAGATATTTAAATAGGAGATAAATCGATGAATTACGATGCTCAACCAACTGTCGTACGTTCGCAAGACTCTGTTCTAGCAACGAATAAACTATTGCGTAATACTTATAGCTTATTGGCAATGACGTTGGTATTTAGTGCTTTGACTGCTGGCGTGTCGATGGCAATGAACTTTCCACATATGGGTTTACTAACGCTAGTGGGTTATTTCGGTTTGTTATTTCTTACAATGAAATTACGCAATAGCGCTTGGGGAATTGTCTCGGTTTTTGCCTTAACAGGCTTCATGGGTTTAACGTTGGGTCCAATGCTTAACTATTATTTAAGTATGCCAAATGGCGGCCAAATGGTGATGCAGGCTATGGGTGCTAGCGGTGTTATCTTCCTAGGCTTGTCAGCTTATGCAGTTAAAAGCGAAAAAGATTTTAGTTTTATGGGTGGTTTCTTATTCGTCGGTATTTTAGTGGCTTTCTTAGCTGGTTTAGGTGCTTACTTCTTTGAAATGCCTGGTCTGTCATTAGCTGTTTCAGCCATGTTTGTGTTGTTGATGTCTGGCTTGATTTTATATCAAACTAGCGAAATTATTCATGGTGGTGAAAAGAATTACATCATGGCGACAATCACTTTATATGTTTCTATCTATAATCTATTTACAAGCTTATTACACCTTATTGGTACTTTTTCAGGTGATGACTAACGATATCGTTAATTCTTGTCAGTTTAAAACGGGCCTCGCTTTTTAGCGGGGCTTGTTTCTTTTTAAAGGTATAAATAGTTGGGAGGCATGCGATAATAATGTCTTACTGTCCTTACCGATGTTATTTGAAATGTGAGATACCATGAGTGAAGTAGCAACACAAACACAGCTAATTGACCCTTTTGGTCGAAAGGTTAGCTATGTCCGCATGTCGATTACTGATCGTTGTGATTTTCGCTGTGTTTATTGCATGGATGAAGAAATGACGTTCATGCCCCGGGACCAGCTACTGACTTTAGAAGAGATTGTGTCGTTGTTGCGGACTTTTGCGGAATTAGGGGTTGAGAAGATCAGGGTTACAGGCGGTGAGCCTTTAGTCAGGCAAGGCGTTGATTGGTTGTTCAAAGAATTAGGGGCCTTGAAGGCAACAACTGGCTTAAAAGAGCTGACAATGACGACCAATGGTTCTCAGTTACCTAAATATGCTCAAGGCCTTGTTGATTCAGGTGTTGATCGTATTAACATCAGTTTAGATTCTTTAAAAGCAGATCGGTTTAAAGCATTGACCCGAATAGGTAACTTGACGTCGGTATTAGCCGGAATTGAGGCTGCAAAACAAGCTGGTTTTAAACGTATTAAGCTTAATGCGGTGATTATGAAAGGTCGGAATGACGATGAAATTGTCGACTTAGCCCGTTTTGCTATCGAGAATGATTTAGATATTTCTTATATTGAAGAAATGCCGTTAGGTCATGTCACACATGAACGTGGTGAGAGTTACTGTTCTAGTGATGAAGTGAAAGATGCGCTGGCAGCTGAGTTTGAGTTGATTGCGTCAAGTGTTAATACCGGTGGTCCTTCACGCTATTACCAAGTGGCTGGTACGAATAGTAAAGTTGGGTTTATTTCGCCACATAGCCATAATTTTTGTGAGAGCTGTAATCGCGTTAGAGTGACCACAGAAGGCACATTATTATTGTGTCTAGGGCAGGAGCACTCTGTTGATTTGCGGACTGTGATGCGTGAATACCCCGGTGACACAGTACGGCTTAAACAAGCGATAGTAGACTCGATGGAAATTAAGCCTAAAGGCCATGATTTTAATGTACATGAACAGCCTATTATTTTTAGACATATGAGTGTCACGGGTGGCTAACGCTCCCATTGTGATGACGAATGCAGGGATTGATGCTTTATATTCATTTCAAGCATTAGATGAGCATGGTGAGTACCGGGATATTGCCTTAACGGGAGAACGCCCATTAACCATCTATTTAGATAAGCGTGAAATCGTGACGTTAATGACGATGGGCGCACAGCCAGAATTGTTGACGTTAGGTTATCTACGTAACCAGGGATTGGTTGCTGAGATAGAAGATGTCATTGCTGTACAAGTTGATTGGGATGTGGAGGCGGTTGCGGTCACAACGCGTCAACAAGTCTCTAATGTCGACGCTAAGCTGACAAAGCGAACAGTGACGAGTGGTTGCGGGCAAGGCACGATGTTTGGTGATGTGATGGCATCGTTAGCGCAGTTGTCGGTCACTTGTCCCAGTTTCTCTAGTGATCTGATTTATCAGGTTTTATCTGGATTGCAAGATTATAACCAGATGTATAAAACGGCTGGGGCAGTCCACGGCTGCGCACTGTGCAGTATGGATGGCAAGGTTGATATCTTTGTCGAAGATGTCGGTCGGCATAACGCCGTGGATGCGATTTCTGGCTGGATGTGGCTAGAGAAAATGTCGGGCAAAAATAAAGTTTTCTACACTACTGGCCGATTGACCTCAGAGATGGTGATAAAAGTGGCACAGATGGCAGTGCCGTTATTGTTATCAAGATCAGGGGCAACCGAGATGGGTTTACAGATTGCACAGCAAACGGGTATTGGGTTGGTTGCTAGGGCAAAAGGGAAGCACTTTCTAGTATTCAATGGGTTTGAATACTTTCGTAAGTAATATCTAACCTTATTTGTGATGTAACTCACAGCTTGTTGATGCATCATTTAGCAATGAACACTCTCAGTTAAAGACGTATTACGACGAAAAATATAAAATTGGCTGGTTTTTGATGAAAGCAGCGCCAAGGCCTTGTTTTACATTGCAGTTATTGGATGAAATTGGTTCTTACCATAAGCAAGTCAAAGCAGAAATGGCTATTGATCAGCAAAAATATGATTATTTGGTTGTTGGATCAGATGTCCCAGGTATTTTTAATTTGGGTGGGGACTTAAATTTATTTCGTTCTTTGATTAAGCAAAAAAACAGAGATATTTTATTGTCTTACGCTTTACAGTGTGTCGATATTTTGTATCAAAATTTGTTGCATTTTAACCTTGACGTGACGACGGTTTCGTTAATTCAGGGTGATGCGTTAGGTGGTGGTTTAGAAGCGGCGTTATCAAGTAATTTGATCATTGCAGAACGGGGTACAAAGTTAGGGCTACCCGAAGTATTATTTAATTTGTTCCCAGGCATGGGCGCTTATACCCTTATTTCTAGAAGAGCTGGGCCGTCTGTTGCCGAAAGAATGATTCTATCGGGTAAGTTATATGATGCTGAAGAACTGTTTGAACTTGGCATTGTTGATATTTTAGCTGAGAAAGGGGAAGGGGAACTGGCGCTTTATAAATATATTAAAGCCGTTAAGCGGTCGCCGAATACATATAAAGCAATGGCACAAGTGAAAGATTTGAATAACCGCGTTAGCTATCAAGAACTTGTGGATATTGCTAATATCTGGGCTGATGCAGCGTTAGAGTTAACAGAGAAAGATCTTCGGATGATGGATCGCTTGATTAAGCGACAAAATAATAAGATGATTTAAATTAATTCTTTTTAGTTTATAGGCCTAGGTGATTTTGACTAGGCCTTTTTTTAACTTTAATAAACTTTTATGATACTAAGAGCCTACTTTGGCGTACGATAAGTCGTTGCATCATCCGCAAGTCTTTCTCATTGGTTTTTAATATAGCATTGACCCATATTTCACTGATTCTGGTTAATTCTTGGTAGCTGATTGGGTGGCATGCTTCTTTTACTTTTCTAATGACGTGTCTCTGTTGCGCTGCAGGATTTTTACCTTTAATGAATTTGTAGAGCTCTAGTTCAGCATCGCCTTTCTCAGCTAAAATATCAATGATACCTATTTCATAAAGCGCTTCGGCCGTAAACAATTGGCCACTGAGCATAATATTCTCAGCGACAGCAGCACCAACTTTTCGGTTGAGTAATGAAAACCCGCCCATGCTTGGAAATGAGTTGAATAAAACTTCAGGGAAGGCAAATTGGGTAACGCGTTCAGCAATAATGATATCAGTGGATAAAGCTGCTTCGAATCCACCACCGAGCGCATCTCCTTGTACAAGAGAAATGGTCACTAAATCAGAATTAAGATGTGTTAGATGTTGATAAAGCGGCGCAATACAATTTTTCGCATAAAGGCTTAATTTTTCTTTGTTTTGCTGCTTGACCAATTGATATATTAGTTCTAGATCTCGTCCTAAACTAAAGATGTTTTCTTCGTCGGAGGCAAATACAAGATAGTCATACTGTGTTTGCTCACTCATTTCCATTTCGAGCTGAACATGCTGATGGTAGTGCGCAATATCATTTAATAATTGAGGGGTAAAATATGGGCGAGGCACGCCATTCATATATAACCAACCAATTTTATTTTTTTTATCGTAATGGGTTTTTAGTTGTGAATATTCGTGATGTTCTAGATTATATTTATCTGAACGTGCGGCATTATTCACCCTAACTGAATTGCGCATCCCTTTTCCCCTTGGTTTTATTTATTTCCATAATTAAATGGTGGTATGTAAGTAACCATTTAGGGGTGCCAGCATAAAGCATGCCGCTTTATTTTTTGCTTTGGAATAGGTGTTTAAGCTTGTTGTTTGACTTGTTCCCACAGTCGATCTAGTTGCTTTAAGCTTGTGTCCTCGAACGTTTTATTTTGCTGTATTAATTGTTGTTCAAGCGCGGTGAACCGTCGATAGAACTTCTGATTACCTGACCTTAATGCTTGCTCTGGGTCGATATTTAAGTGTCTCGCCAAGTTGGTACAGGCAAATAGCAAATCGCCTATTTCATCATGAAGGCGATCCTGGTTGTTCGGAATGTGTGTTTCTACAATGACCTCATCTAACTCTTCATTTATTTTATCAATGACACCATTGATATCCGGCCAATCAAAGCCGACTTGAGCGGCAAGAAGTTGCAGTTTTACCGCATAGTTTAATGTTGCTTGTGTTTCATCTGCCTTGTCGAGCAGGGGTACGTGGCTTGCAGGTTTGGACATTGTTATTACTGCCGGATAAATTTAATAATATGGCGACGTTCCCGTTTATTGGGCTTGCCTTGATCATGACGAAAGCCCAGGGGTTGGCTTTTAATTTCTGCTTTTAATTTTTCTCTTTTGGCAATGCTTTCTTCACTTTCAATGTAGCGTAACTGGGTTTCGGAAGCTGGCCGGCGCTGCATTGATAAGTTAAGTATGGTGATAGTGTATTCAAAAGGGGGCTTTGATAAGGTTAAAGTATCAGTAAGTTTGATAGTGCGACTGGGTTTGACGCGTTGTTTGTTTAGGTGGACTTTGCCCCCATTAATTGCTTCGACAGCCAAACTCCTCGTTTTATAGAAACGGGCGCCCCAAAGCCATTTGTCTAGGCGAATGCCATTATCAGTGACAGGTGTTTTTTTTGCCATGAGATACTACGTCTTGCCTTGTAATTGAGGCAAAATCCCTTCATTTTCTAGTGTGGAGGTGTCTTGGGTAATTTCATCTCCTTTGGCGATGGTTCTTAATAAACGCCGCATGATTTTGCCAGAACGTGTTTTTGGTAAATTATCGGCGTAGCGAATATTATCAGGTTTAGCGATAGCACCGATTTGAGTTCCAACCCATTGACGTAATTCATTGGTTAAATCGTTATCAATACCGCCAGGTGGTCGTTCACCCTTTAAGACCACATAAGCAAAGATAGATTCACCTTTAATATCGTGAGGTTGTCCAACGACAGCAGCCTCTGCGACACTTTTATGGGCAACAAGCGCTGATTCAATTTCCATGGTGCCTAAGCGGTGTCCAGAGACGTTTAATACATCATCAATTCGTCCCATGATCCAGAAATAACCGTCTTTATCACGACGGGCGCTGTCACCGGCGAGATAGTATTTGCCATTGAAGTAGGGCCAGTATGTGTCTTTATAGCGCTGATCATCGCCCCAGACTGTTTGAATCATCGAAGGCCATGGTTGGCGGATAACCAGATAACCACCTTCATTGGCTTCGGTGATTTCTTCCCCTTGTTGGTTGACAATAGCGGCATCAATGCCTGGTAATGCACGCGTGCAGGAACCGGGTTTGGTGATAGTGGACGCGGGAACTGGCGCAATCATATGGGCGCCTGTTTCTGTTTGCCACCACGTGTCGACGATCGGACAACGTTGTTGACCAATAACGTTGTGATACCACATCCAAGCTTCCGGATTTATCGGTTCGCCAACTGTCCCTAATAAGCGAAGCTTGGATAAGTCATAACGGTTTGGGTATTCATCGCCAATCTTCATTAAGGCACGGATAGCCGTTGGAGCGGTATAAAAAATAGTGGCTTGATGACGTTGGCAAATATCCCAAAAACGGCCGGCATCAGGTACAGTCGGGACGCCTTCATAAATAAGAATTGTGGCGCCGGTTGCCAGTGGGCCATAGGCGACATAAGTATGTCCTGTGATCCAGCCTACATCGGCAGTACACCAAAAAACATCACTATCTTGAATATCAAATACCCAGCGCATGCTGGTAATGGCATTGAGTAGATAACCCCCTGTGCCGTGTTGAATGCCTTTGGGTTTACCCGTTGAGCCTGAGGTATAGAGTAAAAATAAGGGGTGATCAGCGTTGACCCATTCTGGTTCACAGACAGCGGGTTGCCTTTGTTCTGCTTCTGACCACCAAATGTCACGGTTTGCCAACATGTTGATGTCATGGCCAGTGCGTTTGAAGACAATCACTGTTTCAACAGAGGGGCAGCCTTTATTTAAGGCATCGTCAGTGGTGGCTTTTAGTTCAATTATTTTGCTGCTGCGGTAGCCGCCATCAGCAGTAATGACCATTTTGGCACCCGTGTCTTCGATACGATCTTTAAGCGATTCTGCTGAGAAACCACCGAAGACGACAGAATGAATGGCACCAATACGAGCACAGGCCTGCATTGCAACGACGGCTTCAGAAATCATGGGCATATAGATGATGACGCGATCGCTTTTTTGAATGCCTTGCGCTTTTAATGCATTGGCAAAGGTACATACCTTTTGATGTAGTTCACGGTAGCTAATGTGTTGGGTGTCACCCGGTTCGCCTTCAAAAATGATGGCCGTTTTATCGCCTCGGTCTGTGAGGTGGCGATCTAAACAGTTGTAGGACACGTTGAGTTTGCCATCAGGAAACCAGCGGTAAAAGGGTGCGTTGGTGTTGTCGACCACGGTTTCGAAGTCTTGTTGCCAGTTTATTTCTTGTTTGGCCTGTTGAGACCAAAACTCAGTGTGGTCTTTTCCTGCTTGTTGATAGAGCGTGTTTAGTTTGTCGGCTGAGAGTGCGGCGGTGTTAACAAAACTATCACTAGGTGGAAAGGTTCTGTTTTCGTGTAATGTCGATTGAATATTATCTTGCGCCATTTTAAATACTCTAGAAAGTTATTTTTTCTGAGTATAACTTGAAATGGACTTCATCTAAATCAAAATGTGTACGAAGCGCCATTGAAACTATCAGCGAACTTGCAAACAAAAATGCCTCGATAAATCGAGGCATTGAGTTGAGTTGCCTGCTAGTAGGCGCTTCAAAATATGAGGTTAAACGTTAGACTCGGTTTTTCTCGCGAATTTCCGCTAATGTTTTGCAATCAATACACAGTGTGGCTGTTGGGCGGGCTTCTAATCGACGAATACCGATTTCGGTACCACATGACTCACAAAAGCCATAATCACCTTTATCTAAGTCTTGTAGGGATTCTTCAATTTTTTTGATGAGTTTGCGCTCACGATCACGCGTGCGTAATTCGAGCGTAAACTCTTCTTCTTGTGTTGCGCGATCATTCGGATCTGGAAAGTTTGCCGCATCATCTTGCATGTGATGTACAGTGCGGTCGACCTCTTCCATCAACTGTGTACGCCAGTTTTCAAGGATTGCCTTGAAATGAGACGCTTGCTCGTCATTCATATAATCTTCACCCGATGTTTCATCGTAAGGGGTGAATTTGGCATCTAACTGTGTTGAATCCATTTAAAGAAACCTCATATTTTTTCAAATTTAAGGGCGCATCTATACCAGATGACAGCCTATTGTGCAAAAACTTGCTATCATTTTAGCTTATTTTAGATAGGAAAAACTGTGTGGTTGATCAATTTAAAGCGGTCATCTTTGATGTCGATGGGACGCTGGCTGAAACGGAGCGGGATGGACACCGAATTGCTTTTAATCAAGCCTTTTTGGAAATGGGGTTTGATTGGGTGTGGAATGAAGCATTTTATGGTGACTTGTTAGCTGTAGCAGGCGGTAAAGAACGACTTTATTATTATTTTAGGCACTTTAACCCCAGCTTTTCTTATCTGGGCCCGATAGAAGCATTAGTCGAGGAAGTATACGATGTCAAAACACGTCATTATGTTGCTTTGTTAAAGGCCGATGGCATTACTTTACGTTCTGGTGTGTTACGGCTGATGACGGAAATCCGGGCGGCGGGTTTGCGCATGGCGATTGCGACGGCAAGCAGTACTGAGAATGTGACGACCTTAATTACCACGACCTTGGGGTTTGAAGCGCTTGGTTGGTTTGAGGTGATAGCCACTGGTGATTTGGTGTTGGAGAAAAAGCCTTCCCCCGATATCTTTCATTATTGCTTAGCAGGGCTTAACTTATCTGCTGAACATTGTTTGGTGATTGAAGACTCGGAAAACGGTGTTAAATCTGCGATCGCTGCCGGCATCCCGACTGTTGTAACCTTCAATGATTATACTAAAGGGGATGATTTTACTGGGGCATTGTCGGTGTTTAATCAGTTAGGCGATCCATCTGATGCTTGCCAGCAAAGCGAGGGATTCGCTATTTCGGGTTCTTATGTCACGATCAATGATTTAAAAGTATTACATGCCAGACAATAATATTAAGCTGAGTCAGCGAGCTGAGGCGATTTCACCTTTTCATGTGATGAATATCTTGGCTCAAGCGAAAGCGCTTGAGGCGCAAGGTCGAGATATTATTCATCTAGAAGTGGGTGAGCCTGACTTTACTACGCCAGAACCGATTGTTGAGGCTGGTATTGCGGCCTTAAAATCGGGTAAAACCCATTACACGCCGGCATTAGGTTTACCGGCATTGAGACAAGCGATTGCTGATTGGTATCTGACACATTATGGTGTGGCATTGTCAGCAGAACGTGTTGTGGTGACACCGGGGGCATCTGGTGCTTTATTGTTATTGATGGGTGCCTTGTTAGATCCCGGTAAGTCTGTGTTATTAGCCGATCCAGGCTATCCTTGTAACCGCCATTTTGCGCGTTTTGTTGAAGGGCAGGCGCAATTAGTCACCGTTGCCGAGGCAGCAGGATATCAATTGACGGCGACTGATATTGCACAACATTGGCATGATGACACGTCGCTGGCTCTATTAGCTTCTCCAGCAAACCCGACAGGGAGCGTGTTGAGTCGGGATGATTTGATGGCATTATCGTCAGCGATTAAAGCCAAAGCAGGCCATTTCGTTGTTGATGAAATTTATCATGGCTTGATTTATGGCGATGTGGACACGACGACAGCACTGGCTATCGATGACAATGCCTTTGTGATCAATAGCTTTTCTAAGTTTTTTGGAATGACGGGCTGGCGTTTGGGTTGGTTAGTGGTATCTGAAGCCTATGTCCCTGCCATGGAGAAGTTGGCCCAGAACTTATATTTAGCGCCGCCTACCGTGTCACAGTATGCTGCTTTGGCCGCATTTGAGCCTGATACATTAGCGATATTAGAGCAACGTCGGCAGATTTTTGAGCAGCGGAAAGCGGTTTTATTGCCAGCGTTGATAGCGCTGGGTCTTAAGATAACAGCGACGCCTGCGGGTGCTTTTTATATCTATGCTGATTGTCGTCGTTTTTTGAATGATGCCCAGCCTGATAGTATGGCGCTCTCACAGTTCTGGCTGCAAGAAGCTGGGGTGGCTGTCACGCCGGGTTATGACTTTGGGAAATCTGGTGCTAAGACACATATTCGTTTTGCCTACACACGAGGTAGTGCAAGGCTGCTAGAGGCTGTTGATAGAATTGCTGCGTTATATCGCTAAGCGATTGAATATTATTTATTTTTATTATTGAAGGACTTTTTATGACACATTCAACGATTATGTACACCAAAACAGATGAGGCGCCTGCTTTGGCTACGTATTCTTTGTTACCACTGGTGCGTGCTTTTACTGCAGCGGCTGATATTGATGTTGAATTGTGTGATATTTCCTTGGCTGGTCGGATTTTGGCCCAGTTTCCAGACTACCTGACCGAACCACAACGCGTTGAAGATAGCTTAGCAGTTTTGGGCCAATTGGCTTTAACGCCTGAGGCTAACATTATTAAATTGCCGAATATCAGTGCTTCTATGCCACAGCTTAAAGCGGCTATCAAAGAATTGCAGGCTAAAGGGTATGCTTTGCCTGATTACCCTGACTCACCAGAAGATGATGAGCAACATAAGATACAAGCAGATTATGACAAAATAAAAGGCAGCGCCGTTAATCCTGTTTTACGCGAAGGGAATTCGGATCGTCGTGCACCAGTGGCGGTTAAAAATTATGTCCGCCAGCATCCGCATGCGATGGGTGAATGGTCCGCTGACTCGAAAACACATGTCGCCAGCATGTCTTCTGGTGACTTCTTTGATAGTGAACAATCTGTCACGGTGGGTCATGATGCCGATGTTCGTATTGAGCATATTAATGCGGCTGGTGACGTGATGGTATTAAAACCATCAGTCCGATTACTAGCCGGTGAAATTATTGATGCAGCGGTAATGAATACGCGATTGTTAAGACAGTTTGTGTCAGAGGAAATTGAAAAAGCAAAACAAGAAGGTGTGTTATTTTCGCTTCATTTGAAAGCCACGATGATGAAAGTATCTGATCCGATTATTTTTGGTCATGTTACTCAGGTGTTTTATCAATCTGTATTGGAGAAGCATGGGCCGTTATTCGATGCGTTAGGTGTTAATTTAAATAATGGCCTTGGTGATGTCTATAGCAAGATTTCTAGCTTAGATACTGATAAACAGGCAGAAATTTCGGCAGATATTGCAGCAGTTTATGCCGGTAGACCGGCATTAGCGATGGTGAATTCGGACATGGGCATTACAAATTTACATGTCCCATCTGATGTGATCGTCGATGCGTCGATGCCAGCCATGATTAGGTCATCAGGTCAGATGTGGAATGTAAATAACGAACTGCAAGATACTAAGGCTATTATCCCTGATCGCTGTTATGCGGGGATATTTCAGAAAACAATCGAGTTTTGTAAGAAAAATGGCGCGTTTGATCCCGTCACAATGGGGACAGTCCCTAATGTCGGTTTGATGGCTCAAAAAGCAGAAGAATATGGCTCACATGATAAGACTTTTGAAATTGCATCTCGTGGGTTAGTACGTGTCATTGATACTGCAGGGCAGGTATTGATGGAGCATGTTGTAGAGCAAGGTGATATCTGGCGGATGTGTCAGGTTAAAGATTTGCCGATTCAGGATTGGGTGAAATTAGCGGTGACGCGTGCGAGATTAACGTCGACGCCGGCAGTTTTTTGGTTAGATGATCGACGTGCCCATGATGTGCAGCTTATTGCAAAAGTGACACGGTATTTGGCTGATCATGATACGGCGGGGCTAGATATTCGTATTCTATCGCCGGAAGCGGCAGTTATGTTTTCTCTTGAACGCATCAGGGCCGGTCAAGATACAATTTCTGTCACGGGTAATGTATTACGAGATTATTTAACAGACTTATTCCCCATTTTAGAGTTAGGGACGAGTGCGAAAATGTTATCCGTTGTGCCGTTGATGAATGGCGGTGGCTTATTTGAAACTGGGGCCGGTGGTACGGCGCCGAAACTGTTAGAGCAACTGTTAGGTGAAAATCACCTTTGTTGGGATTCTCTGGGGGAGTTTCTTGCCTTAGCAGCTTCGTTGGAACATTTAGGCCGAACGACGGGCAATACAAAAGCGACGGTATTGGCTGACACATTGGATACTGCAACGGGGCAGCTATTAACGCAAAATAAATCACCTTCTGAACAGGTGGGTGAATTGGATAATCGCGGTAGTCATTTCTATTTGGCTTTATTCTGGGCACAGGCCTTGGCAGCACAAGACATAGATACTGACCTTAAGGCTTATTTCCAACTGTTAGTCGATGAATTGACTGGGAATGAAGTTAACATAGTGGCGCAATTAAAGGCGGTGCAGGGTGATGCTGTTGATTTGGCCGGATATTATTTCGATGATGTTGATGTGATATCGAAAGTCATGCGTCCGAGTTCGCTGTTAAATAATATTATTGCTCGTTTTACGCCTTAATCTTTTCTAAATAAAGTGCCGTTGCCCCGGCGACTGCAGCCGGGATGACAATAAAGTTAACCACTGGAATCATCGTGACGGCTAATGTTGCAAGACCAAAACCCAATGTTAATGTGCGTTGGGTTTTGAGTTTTTCACGTTGCTCTGGGAATTTCATTTGATGATTGCCCATTGGGTAGTCGTGGTATTGCAAGCTCAACATCCAGCCTGAAAATACGAACCAGAAGACTGGGGCTGCAATGTTGACAACAGGAATCCATGAAAAAATAAATAATGGCACTATCCAAAGCAGGAAGTACTTTATTTTTTTGAGTTCATTCCATAGTACGGATGGGGTGTCTTTGATAATTTGTTGTAAAGATAGGCTTGGCGGCGCTTGGCCTGTTAGCTTTTTTTCGACGGCTTCGGCTAAAGGGCCGTTAAAAGGTGATGCGAGAAAATTAGCAATGATTGAAAAGCTAAAGAAAACAATGATGCTGACTAATGCGGTGAAAATAGGCATGATTAGCCACATAACAGCATTGAGCAACCAGTCTGGCAGCCAAGTTGGCATTAAACTATTTAGCCAGCCGTCGAATTGACTATAGCCCAGCCATATCGCAACGCTAAAGAGTGCGATATTAATGGCCATGGGCAGGTAGGCGAAACGCCGGATACCTTGTTGATTCATTAGCCTAAAGCCTTTGAATAAGTAAGCTGCGCCTTTAAGTAAGTTATCCATCGATGTTTTAAGGAAGCTGAACTAGTTCAGGGGATACCCAACCTGCTTTGCGATGTTCGGCAACAACATTGGTGTAAACACCGCCACGCACATTAAAAATACCGGTGACGCGCATAAATTTCGGATCAGTTGCTGTAACAAGGTCATCTAAAATTTGATTGGTAACGGCTTCATGGAATGCGCCTTGGTCTCGGTATGACCAGATATAAAGTTTGTAAGACTTTAATTCCACACATTTTAAGTCGGGGATATAGTCAATTTGGATAGTGGCAAAATCCGGCTGACCGGTCTTTGGGCATAAGCACGTGAACTCTGGTGTCTCGATGTGAATGGTATAATCACGGTCTGGTCGTGCGTTGTCGAAAGTCTCTAGTTCTGTACTTGGAATGGTGGACATATTGTTCTCAATGTAAAGTTAAAAGAATTGTATTATCCCTGAGTTGGAAGATTTATTTAAGTGTTAGAGCTGATCATTATTTTAGTGGCATTGTTATTTTGTTTTTTGGGCATTGCTTGGTATGCCCGTTTACGTTCAAAGCAGAGATCAAAAACCTTTGAACAAAAAACACGAATAACCGAACCGCCAGTTGATAATGAGTTTGGTCAGTATTTAGATGAGCAATTATCGATGCAACAACAACATATTATGGGTGATATCAATGATAGCTTAGTCACCGAGAAAACTGAGGCTGAGAGCGAACCTGGGATGACATTTTCCTCGGAGGCGGTTCTGGCTGCTGAGAATCATTTATCGGCTTCGTCTAAACCGGCGCCTGGGGTTGTGCGCTCACCTCAAAAGGAATTCGTTTCAACCGAAGCTGACGCGCCTATTATCGATGGGGCAGTCGTGCAAGAAGCATCTGTAAAAATGCCATTAAATGAAAAAGTGAGCGCGAGTCCTAAAGCTAAACCAAAGCCGGCGGTAAAAAATAAAGAATGGGAACTTGTTTTAGCTTTAACCGTGGTGACTGCTGAGGATAAGGGTTTTAAAGGAAATGACATTGCTGCGGCGTTAAACTTTGTTGATATGGCACCAGGGGAAATGGCTATTTTTCATCGCTACTTACCTGGTCAATATGTGCAAACACTGTTTAGTGTGGCTAATTTGCTCGCACCCGGCACGCTTAAACCCAGCGAGTTGCCGACGTTACAAACACAGGGCTTAGTGATCTTTATGCGGCTACCTAGCCCTGCTAATGGCTTGTTAGCTTTTGATGCTATGCTTGATGCAGCAGATAAAATAGCAAAGCGTTTAAATGGGCAATTAAGAGATGAGCATCGCCAAACATTAACGGAAGCTACCTTGGAAAAAATGCGCAGCCGAATTTTAAATTTTAACTTAACGCAACAATTAGACAATCATCAGTTTAAACATGACTATTCCAACTAAACTCCTTGCTCGAAAAGTTGAGCTCCATAACTTAATAAATAAGTATAGCTATCTATATTATACTAATGATAATCCAGAGGTTTCTGACTCTGAATATGATCGGTTATTCCGTGAGTTAAAGCAACTCGAGGCTGATCATCCTGCCTTATTGACGTTAGATTCGCCGACACAACGTGTCGGTGGGCAGGTACTTGATAAGTTTGGTCAAGTTACCCACTCTATGTCAATGTTATCATTGGATAATGTGTTTGATGGAAATGGGTTTTTGGCTTTTGACCAACGTGTTAAAGATTGGCTTAGTACCGATGATGTTCAAAGCTATATTGCAGAGCCAAAATTAGATGGATTAGCAATTAGTTTGCGTTATGAGAAAGGGATTTTAGTACAAGCTGCGACGCGTGGTGATGGTAGTGTCGGTGAAGATGTCACTGTCAATGTACGCACGATTTCAGATATTCCTTTGACATTACAGGGTGATGTTATTCCAGATGTGATTGAAATTCGTGGTGAAATTTTTATGCCAAAAGCGGGTTTTGAGGCATTGAATCAACAGCAGATTTTAGAGGGTAAAAAGTCCTTTGTGAATCCACGGAATGCGGCTGCAGGATCATTGCGCCAATTAGATTCTAAAATCACTGCCAGCCGACCACTAGAAATGATTTGTTACGGTTTAGGTGAGATTAAAGGATTGGCTGAAATGCCGGAAACCCATTCAGCAGCGATGGCAATGGTAGCCGATTTAGGCTGCCGAATATCACCAGAGTTACAAGCTGTATCAGGGGTTGAAGCTTGCCTTGTTTATATAGAACAGATTGGCGAACGACGCGATAACTTACCTTATGACATTGATGGGGTAGTGTTTAAAGTTGATAATCTGCAATTACAACGGCGTTTGGGCTTTGTTTCTCGTGCGCCACGTTGGGCGATTGCCCATAAATTTCCTGCTCAGCAAGAGATAACCACGGTTGAGGATATCGAAATTCAAGTGGGTCGTACCGGCGCTTTAACGCCAGTTGCCCGTCTTAAACCCGTTTTTGTGGGTGGTGTGACGGTCAGTAATGCCACATTACATAATCAAGATGAAATTGATCGCAAAGATGTACGTGTTGGCGATACAGTCATTGTACGACGCGCGGGTGATGTGATTCCAGAAGTGGTACAAGTGGTGTTGTCAAAACGGCCTGAACAGGCTCAACCTTACTGTATCCCGGCTCAATGCCCCATTTGTAACTCATTAGCAGAACGTGTTGAAGGTGAGGCGGTATTACGTTGTACCGGTGGCCTTTATTGTCCAGCTCAACGTAAAGAAGCGATTAAGCATTTTGCGTCTCGTAAAGCAATGGACGTCGATGGTCTAGGCGATAAAATTGTTGAGCAATTAGTCGATGAAGGATTAATTGGTGATCCTGCCGACTTATTTGATCTCACGATTGCACAATTGGCTGCTTTGGAACGGATGGGTGAAAAATCAGCAGAAAACTTAGTGACTGCTTTAAATGCTGCAAAACAGACTAAGTTTGCTCGTTTTATCTATTCATTGGGTATTCGGGAAGTGGGTGAAGCAACGGCACGATCACTTGCAATGCATTTTTTAACATTAGATCTTTTAAAAGGTGCTGATGAAGCTGCTTTAATTGAAATTGAAGATGTTGGACCGGTTGTGGCACATAATATCGTGACCTTTTTTAATCAGGATCATAATCAAGGTGTGGTTGATCGGTTATTAATGGCTGGGTTGACTTGGCCACTAGAAAAACAAGTGTCGGCTGATTCGGCGTTGAGTGGAAAAATAATCGTGCTGACCGGGACATTAGAGCAATTATCGCGTAGCGAAGCAAAAGAAAAGCTGTTGGCTTTAGGGGCGAAAGTCGCCGGCAGTGTGTCTAAAAAAACGGATTATGTCGTAGCAGGTCGTGATGCTGGTTCCAAGTTGACCAAAGCGGAAAGCTTGGGCGTGACTGTTGTTGATGAAACAACTTTGGTTGAGTGGATTCGCTAGCATGCCTATGCTCGGACATTCGGGGGTAAAGTAATGACGGCCTTGGTCAGTGCTATCAAAAGAGTCGTCACTTTTCAAAATGTGATTTGTTAGGAGTTTTCATATGGTTTTTCAGCAACAATTAAGCTTTCATACTCAGCCACGGAGTACGGCTAACATTACCGTTGATGTGCAAGATATTGTGGCTAAATCAGGAATAGGAACCGGGACTTGCCATGTATTTGTTCAGCATACTAGCGCATCTCTAATGCTATGTGAAAATGCCGACCCAGATGTTCGTCGTGATTTAGAAACCTATATGCAACATATTGTGCCGGATGGCGATCCGATGTTTTTGCATCAAGACGAAGGTCCTGATGACATGAGCGCCCATATTAGAACTGTGCTGACAAATCCTGATTTAACGATGCCGGTCAGCGCCGGTCAATGTGACCTTGGTATATGGCAAGGCATTTATTTGTGGGAACACCGTACGCAGCGACATAGTCGGAAAGTGATTGTGACGGTGATGGGCGAGTAGTGAATCTTTATTACGTTATGAGGTCTGATACGGTGTGTATTCAGTCTTTAACTAAAATAGCTTGAACAGCCTTTAAACTGTCATAAAATGAATGGAATTTAAAATGCGACTATTGACCTTACTCATCATCTCGTTTATCTCGGCCTTTACTTTGACCGGTTGTGCTAATGGTTCTTTTGATACCAATGCCGCTTTGGCACTGGGCGGCGGTGCAGTTCAAGCATTAACGCTTGATGAAGCGAGTGTTAAGCAAACAGCGACTTTGGCTGCCAAAGAATACGATAGCAAACATAAAGTGGCAGAGAGTAACGACCCGTGTAGTATTCGTCTCGCGAAAATGACGCGTAGTTTACAAAATTACGATGGTTTGACGCTTAATTTTAAAGTCTATAAAGCGGATGAGGTGAATGCATTTGCGATGGCTGATGGGAGAGTTAGAGTGTATGCCGGCTTAATGGATGCGATGCCTGATGATCAGGTGTTGGCGGTTATCGGCCATGAAGTTGGTCATGTCAAACTCAAGCACAGTTATCATCAAATGCGGACTCAGATATTAAGTAATACAGCCTTGCAAGCGGCGGCGGGTGTTGGTGGCATCGTTGGTTCACTCAGTCAAGGTCAATTAGGTCAGTTGGCCACAGGTGTAGTTTCCGCTCAGTTCTCACAGCGTGATGAGTTAGCTTCAGATAGCTTTGCTGTGACATTATTAAGAAATTTAGGTAAAGATCCTCGCGCGATGACCCGTTCAATTCAAACGCTGAAAGCGAAGTTTGGTGCTGGGGGCGGGTTTATGAGTAGCCATCCTTCTTAATGATGAAAGGATCAACAATCTTGAACGGATGATTTCTGGGCAGGGTGCTTGAGTAAAAGCGCTTAAAGAATGATTGTTTTAAGGCAATCAGTTAAACGTTTTATCTTTGAAAATAATATAAAGAAATTCCAAACTATGACTCCACTGATTCACCGTCGAATTCGTCACTTTCTTATCGTAGGCTTACTGTCAGTATTATCTGCTTGTTCGAATGAGCCAGCGCCATGGCAGACTACTAATATGACCGGGCATCTGCCTGATTTGGCTTTTACATTGACCGATGCCAATCATAATAAGGCTGTAACCGCAGCGGGTTTTCAGGGCCAGGTTGTGGTGTTAAATTTTGGTTTCACGCATTGTCCAGATGTATGTCCTATGTCATTGCATCAATTACAAAGTGCCTTGTCTAAATTGGGTGAGGTGGACGCTAAACAAGTGCAAGTGCTATTTGCCACGGTAGATCCGCAACGTGATGGTATCGCGGAGATGAAAGCCTATACTGAGAATTTTGGTCAGACTATTGGTTTGACGGGCGACCGAGCGGGTTTAATTCTTTTAGCTCGCCGCTACAAGGTCGGTGTCGAATTTGGTGACGCTGATGAACAAGGACATTACGATGTCTCTCATAGTAGTGTGACTTATGTGTTTGACCGTAGTGGGGCAGTGCGTTTGTTAATACGCCCAGGTGACACGCCAGAAGCGATTGCGATTGACTTAGCGCGTTTGGTTACTGAGCATTAGGTAAACTGCCCCTCCAGTATCTTCGATTCAAGACGAAATGAAACAACTTGTCGTCATTTTCATGTTTAGGCTTTCCCTTACATTATCAAATTTTTGCCAGAATCATTCAGTGTCTATATAATTAACCACACAATAACTAGGTGTATATAGTTATTGTGAATGGTTTAGTAAGGTGAGTCTGGTGAAACCATAGCCATCAGTCTTTTTAGTTACTTGATTTTTATATAAGCGAACTGGCATGACTGGATATTTGTTATTAAATATGCTTTTTCATCCGACCAAAGTCCTGGAAGACTTGTCTAATGAAAATACTGCCACAATGGCGAGCCTCGGTCGTTATTCTATTTTGATATTGCTTTTGCCTCCCCTATTTTCTTGGATGGGTGGTAGCAAATTAGGCTGGCGATTAGGTGGTTCTGAACCGGTTTTTTTTGATACTACGGGTAGTATCGTTTTCAGTTTTTTTTACTTTTTTATCCTCAGTATTGGTTTTGTCGGCACCGTTTATATTAGTCGATGTATGGCAACAACCTACGATGCAAAAATATCTGCTTCATTACATCTTTCCCTTTTTACAGTTATTTGTGCACCTTTGGTAGCGGCAAGCCTTGCTCACCTGTATCCCGATGTCTTCTTTAATGTTTTGGTCTTTGTACCGGCTTTAATTTGGAGTATCACATTACTTTATAAAGGCTTACCTATCGCACTCGGGATTTCACCTGAACAAGGCTTACTAATGGCTTCTTCACTGGTCGGGTGGTTGTTGGTGGCGGCAGTGAGTTTATTAGGCCTTTCAGTCAGTTTATGGACGAACGGTGCTAGAACACTTCTAGGACTTTAACCTTCGCATCATCGGTACTTTGTTGACAGATTAGTTTAAGGACACGTTATATGAGTGAAAATCATAAATGAAAGAAGATACTCGGGAATTCTATGATGATGATGTCGTCACGCGGTTGATTCAATTTTCACTACTTTGGGCTTTGGTGGCGATGTTCGTCGGTGTTTATTTATCGGCATAGTTACTTTGGCCACAATTGGATTTTGGACAGTTCTGGCTATCTTTTGGGCGTTTACGGCCTTTGCATACCAATGGCATTATTTTTGGTTTTGGCATATCAGCTTTAATGGCAACGGCTTTTTATACCGTACAGCGTACCAGCCATGTGCCTTTACTTATGCCTAAATTGGCATGGTTTTGTTGCTATGCTTGGCAGATTGTTATTTTTTTTGGCGGTTTATCTTTATTGGCTGGTTGGACATCAACGAAAGAATACGCGGAATTAGAATGGCCTTTTGATATTGCAATTACCGTTCTGTGGGTTTGTTTTGGCGTGGTGTTTTTTGGCACAATTGCGCGGCGTACGATAGAAACTATCTATATTTCTAACTGGTTCTTTGGCGGCTTAATCATAGTGATCGCCATGCTACATATTGTGAATAATTTAGCGCTTCCAGTCAGTATAGATAAGTCTTACTCTCTTTATGCCGGCGCCCAAGATGCGGTTGTGCAATGGTGGTATGGGCATAATGCGGTAGGATTTTTATTGACCGGTGGTTTCTTGGGCATGATGTATTACTTCTTGCCTAAGATGTCTGGCCAACCGATTTGGAGTTATCGTTTGTCAGTGGTGGCGTTCTGGGCTTTTACTTATAGCTATATTTGGGCCGGGCCACATCATTTACATTTCAACTCTATACCAGATTGGGTACAGTCCTTAGCGATGGCGATGAGCTTAATCCTTTTGGCACCTTCTTGGGCAACGATGATTAACGGGATTATGACGGTCAGTAAGTCTTCGGTTAAGTTACGTAACAATCCTGCACTGAAATTTATTGTGTTGTCATTAGCATTTTACGGATTGGCTACTTTTGAAGGGCCAATGATGGCCATAAAAAGCGTGAATGTGGTCAGCCACTTCACGGACTGGACTATTGGCCATGTGCACTCAGGTGCATTGGGTTGGAACGCCATGATTACTTACGGTGTTTTTTATTACCTCGTACCGCGTTTAGCGGGACGCGAACTTTATAGTTTACGCCTTGCAAATATCCATTTTTGGTTGGCATTGAGTGGCACCATACTCTACATTCTCGCTATGTGGGCTGCGGGGGTTTCTCAAGGTTTATTGTGGTTGAGTCTCGATGAGCTGGGCCAGCTTAACTATACTTTTAATGATGTGATGGCTGGGATGAAGCCTTATTATGGATTACGATTGATCGCTGGATTGGTGTTTTTGTCAGGCACGGTATTGATGACATTTAATCTGTTTATGACGATTAGAGGACAGCAAACAGTGAAAGTGAGACCTCCCAGTTTGGCTACAGTGAGTGGGGTAATAGCATGAGCGGTATGTCATTACATAAAAAGCTGGAAAAAAATGCTGGGTTGTTAATTTTTGGTATTTTGTTTGTATCGTCAATTGGCGGCTTGGTGCAGGTTCTGCCTGTTTTGTTTCAGGAATCCTTGTCGACAGCAAGTGCGAATACAGTGCCCTATAGTGCTGCTCAATTACAGGGCCGAGATATTTATATACGTGAAGGTTGTCATGTTTGTCACTCACAGCAGGTTAGGCCTTTATTAGCTGAGGTTAAACGTTATGGACCATACTCCCGTGCTGGAGAACTTGTTTATGATCGGCCTTTTATGTGGGGTTCAAAACGTACCGGCCCAGATTTACACAGAGTAGGAGGCAAATATTCTGATGCTTGGCAGCGGATACATTTGCTTGATCCACGCAGTGTCGTGAACGATTCTATTATGCCGGCTTATCCTTGGTTAGCGGGTAAACCTGCCAGTGCGATTGGGGATATTCAGAAAAAAATGCGGGTGCTCGTCAGGCTCGGTCACCCTTATTCTGAACAAGAGATTGAAGCCGCACCGGCAGCATTGGAAGGGTTGACGGAGTTGGATGCCTTAGTTGCCTATTTGCAAGTCTTAGGAACATCGGCTGAGGAATTTAAGGGCGAGGAGGGACATCACTAATGGGATATTTTATTTTTATTGGTGACATGCTGGTCATGTTGTTTATGATTATTTTGGTCGTGTGGGTGTTTTTCAAAAGCTCTGATAAAACGATTGATGATGCTGGGAAAATACCCTTAGAGGATGAACAAGATCATGGCTGATATGCCTAACGATTTCTGGAGTGGTTGGATTGTACTGTTAACGCTATTCAGTTTTATTGGGCTGGCTTGGGTTGTTTTTAGCATCTATTTTTCACCCCAAGACGAAGTCCACGAAGGTGAGGAGCCGGTATGGGATGGCGATATAAGAGAAGGCAATGATTCACCACCATTGTGGTGGTTTTGGCTGCTGTTAGCATCGATGGTATTCAGCGTCATTTATTTAATGTTATATCCCGGCCTGGGTTCATTTAGTGGCGCCTTTCGTTGGTCAATGGGGCATGAATTTCAAGAAAATAAATGTGATTTCGATACGCAATTTTTAAGTATCAATGAAGAGATTATCGCGTCTTCGTTAGAAACGTTGCAAAACAGACCTGAAGTGATGAAATCTGCGGGCAAGTTATTCAATGAAAACTGTGCTGCCTGTCATGGCTATGGAGCGCAGGGACAAGTTTCATTGTTTCCAAATTTAAGAGATGATGAATGGCAATGGGGCAATACGCCTGAGCAAATTGAGGCGTCGATTCGTCATGGACGCAAAGCAGTCATGATGGCTTGGCAGCCGGTACTTAAAGATCAGGGGGTTAATGATGTTAGTGATTATATTTTAACGGAATTAGGCTCAAGTGAAGAAACAGGACACTCTGGACGGGCACAGTACAAATTGTTTTGTATGGTGTGTCATGGTGATGCGGGCCAGGGTAACCCGTTGATAGGTGCTTCAAATTTAGTGAATGATATTTGGCTGTACGGTGGTTCCACAGACGCAGTTAAAGAAAGCATTTCACAAGGTCGACATGGTGAAATGCCGGCTTGTGATTCACGCCTTGATGATGTTCAAATTAAAATGTTGGTTGCCTGGCTAAAACGATAAATATCTTGCTTTAACTATTCTTTTTTTTCTTTGTATAATAGCCTATACGTAAGAATGGCCTTTTTTCAAAATAGTTGGCGATAAAGGATTAAAATGTCCGTAGCATTGACATTAGCAGAGCAGTATTTTGACCATTCGAATCGCTCCGAACTGGCCCAAATTGCTATGTTGTTCGACAAGAACAGTACTTATTACTCTGCAAACTTAGGCTTTTTTGTCGGTAAGAAAGACATTATTGCGATGCAGACTGAGTTTCATGGACACTATCAAACCTTGGCTTGGACAATTGATAGTATTGCTGAGATTAAGCCAAATGTTGTTGAGATAGCGTTTAGTTTTAAGGGCCGATTATTGGATGGTACCAATCAGAATCGGCAAGGACGTGAGCATATTTTAATTGTTGATGGTTTAATTCAACATGTGGCTGTGGGACTGTAAAGATAATGAGAAAAGTGGGATGACTGAACAGTTGAAAACATTGTGTGATATGGCGACTGAGGCGCATGAACGAGTACAGTTGAATCATGCCGATATTGACCCGATTGTTGGTGTACACCATAAAATGCGTCAGGCTGGGTTTCCTGCAGATGTAATGACGATTGATTGTTTGAAAACGGGTAAGCGGATTATTTTAATTGTGAATGATGATGCGCTTGATGTTGTGAATTACCAGTTTTCTTATAAGGATAAAGACCCAGCCGCCGAATTTGAGCAGTTGGCTTTTGATGAACTGAGCCGAGCAAAATTATATGATTGGATGACGAGTTATTTTGCTCGGCCAATCAGTTAACGTTTAATGAAAATGAATAAGCGACTTATCCACTTTGGTATGAGTTGTTTGTTGTTGTTTGTTCAACCTATTGTTTGGGCTGAACAGATTGCTTCCCCTTCACGTTTTATCTCCCATATGGTTGATCCGAAAGAGGACGAATTGGCCTTTTTTTGGCGAGATGAGGCGGGTGAACCCTATCAACACTTTCAGCATTTAAAGCAAGCCTTAGCTAAACAAAATCAGACGTTAGTGTTTGCGATGAATGGTGGCATATACCAAGAAGATCTTTCTCCGTTGGGATTGTATATTGAAAAGGGGGAAACACAATACCGCTTAAGTCGTCGACAGCAAGGCTATGGCAATTTTTATATTCAACCTAATGGTGTTTTCTACCTGACAAAGTCGGGTGAAGGGCACATTCTTGCTACAAGTGAGTTTAAGCCTAATTCTGAGATTGAGTATGCAACACAGTCTGGTCCAATGTTGCTGGTTGATGGCGAGATTAACCCTAAGCTGACAAAAGGATCGTTAAGCCTACGATTTCGTAATGGGGTAGGGCTTTTACCTGATGGACGCATTGTATTTTCGATTTCAAAAAGCTTTGTTAACTTTTATGATTTTGCTGAACATTTCAAACAACAGGGTTGTGATGTTGCTTTGTATTTAGATGGATCGGTATCTCGGATTTACCTACCTGAGAAAAATATTCTGTCTGATGGACGCTTTGGTGTAATTATTGGTCAAGTTAGTCGTCTACCCTAATGGATGATGTGATTTGTTAAACATTAAGGGGACTTCGACAATTATGATAATTAAATTAATGGCAATATCATTGCTTTTGGTTTTAACGGCCTGTACAGCACAAGAAGTGACTTCAGATGAACCAAGGCACGGTGAAGTAAGTGATATTAGCCCAATGGTCACTTGGGATAAAACGCAACAGATATGGGTGTCACCTGAGGTGTTTTGGCACAAAGAGACTGATGCACGCGGTGGTTTGACTTGGCCGAAAAGTACTGTTTCCCAAAAATATGAGAACGTCGCTGAATTTGATACTTTTTTAGTTGAAGGGGCATCAGGTGGGACCTGTCTCATGGCATTTCACCATTCACGCTGGCACAGGGCCAATGATGTTTGGCCCTGGGATGATGCTTTTAATAATTATGGCGCTTGCCCTCACGTATTCGATTGAATCTAAGGAATTGACACTGCGCCTTGTCCTTGAATCATTGACCAAAGTGTTTTTATATTGTTTGTTCGATCACTGACATTACGATTAGCTGTCCACTTGACATGGCTTTTTAGATTAGCAGTGGGGGATATTTCGATGCCCCACAAGCCATCAAGTGTATTCGGTAGCATGGAGTAACGCATATCGATAATACGGTGTGGATTATTAGGATCTAGCGCAAGGTGATCAGCTGAAAACCAACGAAATCGTTCTATATCAAGCGCTTGTTGGCTAGTGATATCTAACCACGGTAAATCACGGCTAATATCTAGTTTGGGTGTTGAATCGCCTTTAAAAATGCTCGCGGTGTTAAATAGACGAATTGCGTCAACATAGTAGCGTCCTTGGTATTCATAAATGCTTTTCCAAACAATCAGATTGGCAAAACTGGGTTTCACATTGAGGTTGATCGGTGTGTGGCCTCGATTTTCTGCTAAGTTTTGAGCAATCGCTTCAGTACGATGCTCTTGTACGATCCCCAAGCTTAAATAACTGATAGCGTAAACAGCACCCAGGTAGCCAAGCCACTGCGACCGTTTTATCATGGCCAGTAAGACAATGGCGAGTAAGGGGAAAGTGAAAAGTGGATCGATAATGGACACGTTATTCCAAGCGATGCGTTCGGTGCTAAAAGGCCAGAATAATTGTGTGCCGTAGCTGGTACAGGCATCTAACAAGCCATGGGTTGCGTAACCGGCTGTGCTGTATAGATAGGTTTTACCGAATGTCAGTGTTTTATTGTTAAAAATAGTATGTATCAATAACCAAAATACAGTGGCACAAATCAAGCCACCAAGTGGCATAAAGATAATCGCATGGGTGAATTGGCGGTGGAATTCAAGGAAGAGTAAAGGGTCTTCTGATGATCGAATGACGATGTCTAAATCGGCTGCCATCCCTGAGAAAAAGCCAAGTAGGCTGGCTGCGACCATCTCTTTTTTAGTCGCTAGGGTTTGCGAGGCAGACATGCCGACGACGCCTTGGCTTAATGGATCCATGTGTCTTTAATTTTTAGTCAGTTGAAGTTGCTTGGCATCATAGCATTAGGCACTAAAAAAAGAAGCCATTATGATGGGACGCACAGAGAGATCTTTGACCTTAATTTGTCCCATTTTTATTATTGATTAATGCAACTCCGCTACGAGTGGAAATAAGCTGTTCTCCATTTTGTTGGCTGCCTTGGATACGTTTGGTGCAATAAGCTTATGTGTCACTACAGGGATATTGAGCTGAATAAAAGCTGAATGGCTGTCATTAACATTGGATTTTGTTTAATTATGGTGGTTGATCGGCGTAAACTGTCTGGAACAGATATTTTGGAGATGATTAAATGAATTTATTGACGCAGCTATGTGCCATTTTCGTTTTGATGGCGATGAGTCAGTTTGCTTATAGTGCAGATCACCATGCGCCTAGCAAGACATTTAAGTCGACACCGTTGACGGAATCTGCTTTTTTATTGCGAGGAAAGGGCGGTAATATCCTACTTGTGAAAGGCGAGCAAGGTATGGTGATGATTGATGCTGATTATAAGGAAATGTCGGCGGCATTAGAACTGGTCTTAGTTGAGTATGGCGGTGTTGAGCAAGTCAGTTATTTGATCAACACGCATTGGCATAATGATCATACGCAAGGTAATGACCTCGTTGGGCACCATGCGCAAATTGTGGCACATGATAATGTCAGAGCGCGATTGCTGACGCGTCAAGAGGTTAAATTATTTGGCCTGGTATCTGAACCCTATGGCTCTCACGCCTTACCTTCATTAACCTACAGTCAATCTTTATCACTGTTTATTAACGGCGAAACCTTTGAACTCGTCCATTTCCCCCATGGTCATACCGACGGCGATTCAGTGGTGTTTCTCAAACACGCTAATATTGTCCATATGGGTGACCATTTCTTTTCCGGCTTCTTCCCCTTTGTCGATGTGCAAAATGGCGGTAATGTCAAACAAATGGCGAAAAATGTAGCGGCTGTATTAGACCGAATTGATGATGAGACAGTGGTGATTCCAGGCCATGGTCCTTTGTCTGATAAGTCAGATCTTGGGGACTTTCATGAGATGTTGGTAGGTACAACAGATGAAGTCAAAGCCATGATGGCAGAAGGGATGACACTCGAACAGATGCAAGCTGAAGGCTTGTCTTTAGATTGGGAAGAGTGGGCGAATGGTTTCTTGTCTAGCGAGGCTTGGGTTAAAATTATTGCCAGCAGTTTGCAAGCAGATTAATCTTCGTCAGCGTCAGGGATGGCAGCGCCAATTGCCGTCGTTGTCACTTTGGTCGCGACTTTAACTGTGCCGACGGTTACATCAACGGCTGTACTGACAACGGCGTCAGCGACAGAAAGGACCGTGCAGCCAGTTGCGGTAACAAGACTACTTAGTAGCAAACCATAGGTTAATAATTTCATAAATACTAAAGATCTCTAATTTGTTTTAGTGATTTTACGTTCATTTCAAGAGGCGTGTTCGATGGATGCAGCATTTTGGCACGAGAAGTGGCAAAACAAACAGATCGGTTTTCATCTTGATGATGTTAACCCATTATTGGTCACGCATTTTGATGCGTTAGGTCTACAGGCAGGACAAACTGTTTTTTTACCGCTCTGTGGTAAGACTTTGGATATTGCTTGGCTATTGGGAAATGGTTTTCAAGTCAGGGGTGTCGAACTGCATGAGCCCGCTATTATTGAACTTTTTGACGCTTTGGCTGTTGTGCCTAATGTGACTGACTTAGGCGGATTAAGACGTTATTATGCTGACGGTTTGACCATTTATGTTGGCGATTTTTTCAAGTTAACACATTCTGTTTTAGGTGATGTTGATGCGGTGTATGATCGCGCTGCGATTGTGGCCTTGCCAGAGATAATGCGTAGCAGTTATACGAAACAAGTGATGGCTATATCTCAAAAAGCAGACCAATTGTTGATTAATTATGACTATGACCAGGCGATAATGACAGGGCCGCCATTCTCTGTTTCAAATGAAGAACTAGCGCTTTCTTATAGTGCAGATTATGCGATGACCTTATTGTTCGAAAATGAGGTTGAAGGTGGGCTGAGAGGGCAGTGTCCAGCGACTGAGTTTGTCTGGCTGTTAAAGCGGAATTAAATATGTGTCTTGTAGTCTTACCTTCTGGTAATTAATTAGAGTACTTAATGAATAATATTATTGACGAGTTTATACAAAAAGAATCATCAAGCGGCGTGTTACTGATCTTTGTCACCATTTTGGCTTTGATTTTAAGTAATTCAGTTTTAGCCCCAGCCTATGAAGCGTTTTTACATATTCCTGTTGAAATTCGAGTGGGTGATTTGCATTTAGACAAGTCGCTTTATCATTGGGTCAATGATGGTTTGATGGCGGTGTTTTTTCTATTGATTGGTTTGGAAGTTAAGCGTGAGTTGATAGAAGGACATTTATCGACAGTTAAGCAAGCGGTGTTGCCAGGCGTGGCGGCAGTTGGCGGTATGGTCGTTCCGGCATTGGTTTATGTGGCTTTTAACAGTGCGAATGATAACCCTATTGCTATCACAGGTTGGGCGATTCCGACTGCGACGGATATTGCGTTTGCCTTAGGTATTTTGTCGATGTTGGGTAGCCGTGTTCCGGTGTCATTAAAACTGTTTTTGATGGCCTTAGCAATCATTGATGATTTGGGTGCGATTGCGATTATTGCGTTGTTTTATACATCTGATTTATCCACTTTATCGATTACTGTAGCCTTTGGATCTTTGGCTATATTGATTGCACTTAACTTGTTTGGTGTGACAAAAAAAGCCGCTTACTTTATTGTTGGTTGGGTTTTGTGGGTGAGCGTATTGAAGTCGGGTGTCCATGCAACACTGGCTGGTGTTGCCTTGGCGTTTACAATCCCATTGAACTCTCAGCGTGATGGTGCCCATGTCTCGTTACTAAAAGAATTAGAACATGACTTACATTATTGGGTGGCCTTTTTCATTCTACCGTTATTTGCGTTTGTGAATGCCGGTGTCAATGTGACTGAGATTTCGATGGAACAGATGGCTGGGCCAGTTCCGATCGGGATTATGTTTGGTCTTTTTGTTGGTAAACAAGTGGGTGTGTTCGGTTTTAGTTGGGTTGCAATTAAATTGAAGTTGGCCTCACTACCGGAAGGTAGCAATTGGTTACAATTATATGGTGTGTCAGTATTAACAGGAATCGGCTTTACGATGAGCTTGTTTATTGCGTCGTTGGCCTTTGTTGATGAGCAGCTATTCCAATATACTGATAAATTAGCCATTTTAATTGGCTCTTTCGCTTCAGGTATTCTCGGGTATCTGTTGTTACGCGCCGGTAAAAAAACAACTGTTTAAGCTTATGAATGATTTTTTAAAAAATCACGATGATTTAGTTAGGAGTCCGTCGAACATGCAGTCTTTTGTGGAAAGTCCTTACCTTGTGCCATCTGATGGTTATTTTAATATTGACCAGACCAGTACAGCGCCGGATGAACAAGATGATGTCCCGAGTAAAAAAGAATGCAAGAAGCGTTTGAAAAAGGTTGTCGAAAAAATCGACGCTATACAACAAATGATGTATGCACATGACCATCACTCTGTTCTGTTGGTTTTTCAGGCAATGGATGCGGCTGGCAAAGACAGTACGATTCGTGCGGTGACGAAAGGTTTAAACCCGGCAGGCTGTCAGGTTCATTCTTTTAAAAAACCAAGTAGTGGTGAATTAGATCATGACTTTTTATGGCGGACGACCAAAGCCTTACCAGAACGTGGGCTTATTGGTATTTTCAATCGGAGCCATTACGAGGAAGTGTTGATTGCACGTGTCCATCCTAATATTCTAGTGTCACAACGTTTGCCTGAAGTGAACTTGGATACGGTTTGGCAAGGTCGTTATGAATCGATCAATGATATGGAACAACATTTAGCAAAAAATGGCACGGTGGTGATTAAGTTTTGGTTAAATGTATCGAAAGAAGAGCAAAAATCGCGTTTCATGTCTCGATTAGATGACGCTGAAAAGCATTGGAAATTTTCTGAGGGAGACATTGATCAGCGTCAGCATTGGGATAAGTATATGCACGCTTATCATATTGCTTTAAGAGAAACCTCTAAGCCTTGGGCACCTTGGTATGCCATTCCGGCTGATAACAAGCCATTTATGCGCTTGAAAGTGGCTGAAATCATTCTTAAGACGATGCAGGACTTGAACCTACATTACCCGACCGTGGCTGAAGAAGAAAAATCACAGTTTGATGGCTACCGTGCTCGGTTAAATGATGAAGATAGTTAAAAAATAAAACGATAGTTCTATCGTTAGGCTAAGTCCTTTAAGGGTTTTCTAAAAAGCATGGCAATGAAATTCGTTGTCATGCTTTTTTATGCGCTTTATTTAATATATACTGAATAGTTCAAAATAAAGTTGTTAATAAATCAATTTGTTTTGTTGGGCACCTGCTAGTGCAATGTTGTGTTAGCGAGCAAGCAAATGAGATGAAAAATCAAACTCTAATCTTTTAGGAGAAGCGTAATGACGATGGAATTAATGTATTTAACATGGGTAGCTTTGTTTACGGCAGTGATGTGGATGCCTTATGCGTTAAACCGTATTGTAGTGGGAGGTTTAATGAATGTGGTGGGCTATCCAATTGACCCGATAACGCTGTCAGATTGGGCTGATCGTATGAAACGCGCACATAGCAATGCTATTGAAAACTTAGTGGTATTTGCAGTACTGGTTTTTGTTGTACATTTAAGTGGTACGAGCACTGAAATGACTGCAATGGCGTGTATGGTTTATTTCTGGTCACGTGTCGGTCATTTTGTCGTTTATACGTTAGCGATTCCTTTGGTTCGCACATTAACTTTTGCAGCTGGTTTCGCTTGCCAAGTCGTTTTAGGCTCAACCGCATTAGGTATGATGTAAATTTAAGTTGGATGGTTTAAAGTAAGTGTTGGTAAACCCTTTTTACTGACACTTACTTTTGTTTAATGAGGATCTTACGATGATAAAGGCTTATGCTGCGTTTGAACCGAGTGGAGATTTACGTTATTTTGACTATGATCCGGGGCCTTTAAAGGCACAACAAGTCGAGATTGATGTCCTTTGTACCGGGATTTGTCATAGTGACATCAATATGATCGACAATGAATGGGGGATGACATCATACCCATTAGTGCCAGGTCATGAAGTCGTTGGCCGGATAGCTAAATTAGGTGATCATGTAACGCACTTTAAAGTGGGTCAGGTCGTTGGTTTAGGCTGGCATTCAAGCTACTGCAATGATTGTCAGCACTGTGATAACAATGATCAAAATCTCTGTGCCTCGGCTCAGCCTACAGTTGTTGGGCATCATGGTGGGTTCGCTGACAAAGTGCGAGCAGATGCCAATAGTTTGGTGTCGATTCCTGATAGCATTGATTTAGCGTCTGCAGGGCCTTTATTTTGTGCCGGTATTACGGTGTTTAATCCATTAGTCCAGTTTGATATAAAGCCTACCGATAAAGTGGCTGTAATTGGCATTGGTGGCTTAGGTCATTTAGCACTGCAGTTTCTAAATGCTTGGGGCTGTAATGTAACGGCATTTACATCGAGTGCAAGCAAGAAAAAAGAGGCCTTGTCTTTAGGCGCTCATCACATTTTAGATACCAAGGACGAAGCTGCTTTGGCAGCAGCAGCGGGACAGTTTGATTTTATTATCTCGACTGTCAACGTGAAATTAGATTGGAACTTGTACGTTAATACGTTGGCAGCACGTGGCCGATTGCATTTTGTCGGCGCGGTGCTCGAACCCCTCGATATTCAAGCATTTGGTTTGTTAATGGGCCAGCGTTCTATTTCAGGATCGGTGGTAGGGAGTCCTGCTGTGATGTCTGAAATGCTTGATTTTGTAGCGCGACATGATATTAAGCCTGTTATTGAAACCTTTGCCTTTGATGATGTGAATGCAGCAATAGAACGTGTTCGTTCAGGCCAAACACATTACCGTGTTGTGCTGTCGAGAGACTAAATGCGAAAACGGCTTTTTGTCTTTGCGATGATCCTGTTAGCGGGTTGCTCGGCATAACAAGATCAACAACGTGTTTATGATGAGATTGTGGCGGTAGAGCAGGCTTTTATGGCTGCATTTGAGTTTGGTGACGCGTCTGGCATTGCTAAACTTTATTCTGAACAAGCACAACTGTTACCATCAAACCGTGACTTTGTGTCTGGCCGTTCTGAGATCAAGTTGTTTTGGCAAGGCCTAATGCAGTTGGGCATTGCGACGGTTAAGTTGGAAATGATGGAAGTGAATGCCAGCGATGATAAGGCATTCGAAGTGGGTCGTTATACGTTCCATACTGGAGAGGGCGCTATGATTGATTATGGTAAGTATGTCGTGGTCTGGCAGCAACAAGATGGCCAGTGGTTTTTACATCGCCATAGTTGGACGACCATTATGATTAAAGTCCATGAGCCGAGTTTAATAACCATTCCTTCTCCTTGTATCGGAAACTGTTGTTTGGACCAAGCCGATGTTTGCATTGGGTGTGGTCGTGCTTTGAATGAAATCACACAGTGGACTGTCAGCAGCGACAGTGAAAAACAGCAAATTTTGACTGATGCAAAACAACGGTTAGCAGAACGAGAAGCTAACTATGCGACTTATGCCTAAAAGTATGGTTTATAGCCTTTTCCTGTATACTCTGTCGCCTTAAATCCATAAGTCAGCAAGTCAATTATTGCTGCGTTTTCTTTTCAAAATATATTGCGTGACTCGGCCTTGCTTTGAGCAGTTGGCTGGGATCATAAGGAATCTAATTGTATGCTGCTATCTGCTAAGCAAGACTGGCTAGGTAATGTTCGTAACGATATCTTGGCCGGTATTGTCGTTGCCTTGGCCTTAGTGCCTGAGGCCATTGCTTTTTCTATTATCGCCGGTGTTGATCCTAAAGTCGGTTTGTATGCCTCTTTTGCGATTGCCGTGGTCATTGCAATTGTCGGTGGTCGAGCCGGGATGATTTCTGCTGCAACAGCCGCCACCGCGTTGTTGATGGTGACGTTGGTTAAAGACCATGGCTTACAATATTTATTGGCCGCGACTATTTTAGCTGGTGTATTACAGGTTGTTGCAGGTTATCTAAATTTACATAAGTTCATGAGTTTTATATCAAAGTCGGTTATGACAGGCTTTTTGAATGCCCTGGCTATTTTGATCTTTATGGCACAACTGCCAGAATTGACCAATGTCACTTGGCATGTTTATGCGCTTACGGCCGCCGGGCTTGGCATCATTTACCTCTTTCCTTATGTGCCTAAAATCGGCAAGTTATTACCCTCACCTTTGGTCAATATTGTCGTGCTGACGTTGGTGGTTTATTTCTTCGATATTGATGTCCGTACGATTGGCGATATGGGTGAGCTGCCAGATACGTTGCCTATTTTCTTGTGGCCTGATGTGCCTTTTAACTTTGAAACATTGAGTATTGTTTTCCCTTATTCGGTTTCAATTGCGATTGTTGGCTTATTAGAGTCATTGATGACGGCGAATGTCATTGATGAATTAACCGATACTGAGAGTGATAAAAAGCGCGAATGTAAAGGCCAAGGGATTGCGAACATTGGCTCTGGTTTGATTGGTGGTATGGCCGGTTGTGCGATGATTGGTCAATCGATTATCAATGTGAAATCAGGTGGTCGTGGTCGATTATCGACGATGGTGGCCGGTATTTTATTACTGATTCTCGTTGTCTTCCTCAGTGATATCTTGTCGATTGTGCCAATGGCCGCATTAGTGGCGGTGATGATTATGGTGTCTATTGGTACTTTTAACTGGACGTCGATTAAAGAATTGAAAACCAACCCAGCGAGCGCTTCTAGTGTGATGGTAGCGACGGTGATTGTCGTGGTCTGGACACATAACTTAGCCTTTGGTGTCTTTACGGGAATTTTGATTGGGTCTTTATTTATGGCTCAGCGTTTAAGCCAATTCTTATTAGTTGAAAGCGATTATGATGAAGCCAGTGATACACGGACCTATCAGGTGATTGGCCAAGTGTTCTTTAATTCATCAGATCGATTTATTGGCTTTTTCGACTTTAAGGAAGCGGTTGATAAAATTGTGATTGATGTCCATCGCGCGCATTTCTGGGATATTACCGGCGTTGCAGCCTTAGATAAAGTCGTTATTAAATTACGTCGTGAAGGGGCGGATGTCAATATTATTGGCTTGAATGAAGCCAGTGAGACATTATTAGATAAATTTGCTGTACATGATAAACCTGACGAAGTTGAAAAAATGATGGGAGGCCAATGATAATGACAACAATGAAAAATGGATTGATACTGGCAGGCGTTGATGGCTCAGAGTTAAGCGATTCCGTCCTTGATTATGCGATTTGGTTGTCGAAAAAATCTTCGGCGCCATTGAAAGTATTGCATACGATTGAGCATTCTCATCAAAGTGACCAAGTGGGCCATGAAGGTAATTTAACGCCCAATATAAAAGAGCATTTATTGGATGAATTATCTGATGAAGAACGCTTGGAAAGTAAAAAGCTGATTGCAGACGGCAAACAGATTTTAAATGACGCTAAAGACAAAGCAACAGCAGCCGGTATTACCGACCTGATTGCGAAGCAACGCCATGGCACATTGCCTGAAGCATTGTTAGATTTGCAGTCTCAGTTAGCGATGGTCGTGCTAGGCTCGAAAGGCCACGATCATGAAGGCGAATTGCAGGGTTTAGGCGCGCAAATACAAGATGCGATTCGGGTCATTAATAAGCCGGTTTTTATTGCGAAATCTGCTTTTACCGAGCCTAAAAAAGTGATGTTTGCCTATAACGGCAGTCCAACCTCACACAAAGCGTTGAATTTATTAACCAGTATGGCGCTGTTTAAACAAGACTTGGAAGTCCATGTTGTTTGCGTGCAAAAGAACCTAGCCGATGCTCAAAACTTAGTGGAAGATGCCCAGAGTGTTTTAACGGGTGCGGGCATTGATATGATAGGCGAAGCAATGACCGGTGATGCCGTTGAGGTGTTAACGCATTACCAAAAAACACATGGTATTGATATTACGGTCATGGGAGCGTTTAGTCATGGTAAGTTGCATGGCTTCTTTTTTGGTAGTTTCACAACCCAAATGTTACTAGAAAGTCAGACCCAATTTTTATTAGTACGTTAATTGCGGTCAACTGCTGAATGAGCCCCTAATAGGAATATCCTGTTTAGACATTGTCTATGAGCAGGGTTGGCGCAGACACGTTTCTACCAGCGAGGTGTTTGCAGTGAAGACGGATAAAAGGGTAGCGTACCCTTAGATTCGAGCAATTATTTGATTGAACTATTAGCCCAAACAACTTTCCCCGGCATGTTAATGAGTCTGGGCATACGGTCATGATAATCACGTTCTGACAGCTCCGCTTCAACTGTAACAACATACACCCTCATTTCATTGCCTTCTCTTGCTACAAGGCCTTGTATGCAATTTGAGGGGATAAGGTCATACCACTTACTTACCCCCTCATAGTTTTTTTCCATGAAACGTAAAACGGGTATTCTCACAGGAATAGGAAAGTACTTATCCCATCGTCCAGTATAAATCGAATCTAACCTTGCCCAGCCTGTGGTAGGCAGCTTACCTTCTTGCTTTTCACGCCTACCCCAGCCCATAAGCATGATTTCACCATTACGCTTGAGTAATGGTAATTGAGCTTTAGGGTTAGGGAAAAAGCTTTTTAACACTTCCCCTTCATACTCAAAATTGACACCACCACACATTATTTCTTTCTCACTTTCATAATGAGAAAATATAGAGAAGATCGAGCAAATGATCAAATAATTTTATTATCTGTCTGCATCCGACCCAAAACGGTCAGTCAATAGTTTGGTGCGAGATCAATATTTGAGTATTACTTATGTTAAAAGTATGAGATATTCTATCTCTGGCGCGGTCTTAGTTTGTTGCAGTTTTTCGTTAAGACCATTGTTTAAAAGGACTACATCTGCACGACGTGCATAAGGAGCAAAATGTGAGGTTGAAGTTGATTTCAATGTTTTTTTTATTTTCTTGTAGCAATACGTATGGTTTTTGTAGTGAGCCGTGGCCCCCTTATTCCAAACCTAATAAGCCAGCAGTACCTTTCTGTGTTAATGAATGGAACAACACGCATACATGTGATGATTGGCAGATTGCCTCTTATAATAACGAACTACGCAACTATAGAGATGAGGTTGAACAATACGTTCAAGAATTACAATCTTATGTTTCCTACGCGTCAGATTATGCCCAATGTGAAATTCAAAATTTAGACTGAAGCATAATGTTAAAGCACATATGAAGAACATATCAGCAGCAATAATAAGAAAAAGTAATACTGTGCTTATTACTAGAAGATCTCTAGGAGAAAAGCTTGCTGGTTTTTGGGAGTTCCCAGGTGGGAAACAAGAAGAAAACGAAACAATTCAGCAATGCCTCCAAAGAGAGCTGAAATAAGAACTTGACCTCATTACTAACTGTAAAGAAATATTGACTGAAAGTATCTACGAGTATGATGGTGGTCTTATAAATTTAATATCGATAAATATTCAAATCATTGAAGGTAAGATAAGACTATCTGTGCATGATAGGTATGAGTGGGTAGCATTAGAAAACCTACTTGATTACGACCTTGCACCGGCTGATATACCCATAGCGAAATGGATAATTCATGATCGAACCAATTGAACAATTGCAGCCTGGGTCACTTTTAAATAACGAAGAACTATGTAGTATTTTCTCATGCTCCACTCAAGGAGGAATGAGACGCTCTCACACAACTAATACATTAGTTATCGTTTCTAATCATATTAAGTCAATCTATGATGATAGGTGGCTGGGTGATACATTTCATTATACTGGCATGAGCACTAAAGGTGATCAAAGCCTAAATTTTTCTCAAAACAAGACTCTATCAGAATCAAACAGTAATGAAGTTTCCGTACACCTTTTTGAAGTTTTCGTTGAAAAAGAATACTCCTATATCGGGCAAGTCGAGTTATCTGCAACCCCATACTTTGAAAAACAGCCTGACGAAGATAAACTAATTCGTGATGCATGTGTTTTTCCTCTAAGACTCAAAAATGAAAAATCACCGATTATAAGCAGAGATTATTCTCAAAAAGCTTTTCAGGCTAAAGCTAAGGAGGCTAAAAACTTAGCAACGAAGAAGTAGAATACCGCGCAAAGAGTGCCAAGAAAAAAATCGGGACAAGAAACACTGTTAGCCAGCAGCACGAGCGTGATACCTGGGTTGCTGAGCATGCTAAAAGAATTGCCAACGGGATTTGTCAGCTTTGCCTAAATCCAGTTCCATTCAAAAATAATGTAGGCGAGCCCTACCTTGAAACGCATCATTTTGTTTGGCTAGCAAAAGGTGGTGAAGACACTATCGAGAATACGGTAGCATTATGCCCTAATTGTCATAGGAGAATGCACGTTCAAAATAATGAAAAAGATAGGCAAGCTTTACATGGAAGAAAACGAGACAATGTTTAATAGGCCAAAGCCGCGTTTTTGTTACTGCCTTTAAGGCGAATGACCGCTATTGGCACTAAGCCGAAGAAACGTAATGAGCTTCCCAAATCGAACTGCAAACTAAAAACGAAATTCACAGCCTTCAATATTCAACATTGGCCCTACGTGAATAAACAATTACAATTACAATAGCAATGATATTCACTTACAAAGCAGCAGGTTTGGCTAGCGATGACAGAAAAGAAACTATCCATTTTTGAACGTTATTTAACCTTATGGGTACTGCTTTGTATTGCGGCTGGTATTATTTTAGGTAAATCAGCTCCTACTGTAGTCACAACGCTTAATGACTTTTCGATTTATCAAGTCTCCATTCCCATAGCTGTTTGCTTGTTTTTCATGATGTACCCCATTATGGTGAAAATTGACTTTTCTCAGGTCGTTAAATCAGCAAAGACACCTAAGCCTGTTTTCATGACACTACTTATAAACTGGGCCATAAAGCCATTTACCATGTTTGGGATAGCTTACTTTTTTTTAGGCTATCTATTTAAAGATTTGTTGCCTGGCACCGAAATATTGGCAAATGGTGAGGAGGTGGAATTGTGGCGTAGCTATATTGCCGGAACGATTCTACTGGGCATTGCACCGTGTACAGCTATGGTTCTAATGTGGAGTTATCTTGCGAAGGGTAACGATGGCTTAACCCTAGTGATGGTTGCTATAAATTCATTGCTGATGCTGGCGTTTTATGGTCCATTGGGCAGCTTATTGCTTAATGTGAATTCAATGCCTGTTCCATGGCAAACGATGCTTTTGTCCGTTTCAGTCTATGTGGCATTTCCCCTTATTGCAGGTTACTTATCGAGAAAGTGGATCATAAAATACAAAGGGATGACATGGTTCAATAAGCATTTTTTACAATGGCTCAATCCGATAAGTATTACGGCGCTTCTTGTGACGTTAATTCTTCTATTTTCATTCAAAGGGGAAATTATCATCAATAATCCCCTCACTATTTTATGGATTGCCATCCCACTTTTCATACAAACAGTCTTTATTTTCTCGATTGGCTATTTTATTTTTGCACGATGGTTAAAACTATCATATCAAGATGCTGCTCCGGCAGCGTTGATTGGTGCATCAAATCATTTTGAGGTTGCTATAGCGACTGCAGTCATAATTTTTGGCTTATCTTCTGGTGCAGCATTAGCTACAGTTGTAGGAGTCTTAATTGAAGTGCCGCTAATGCTAATGCTCGTGTCTTTTTGTAAAAGAACGAGCCATATATTCAATTAAATGATGATATTCGTCGGTCATTCATAGGGGTATTTCTACATTTGAAGGTAGTCACCATCACAATATCACCCCAAGCTAGGGCGGAATTGAACTGGCACGGCCGTGAAACCGAGGGATTTTAAGTACCTTGTATTTTTTGTAAAACAGCTATGTACTCACCAACCAAAAACATAGACTGCCGTTAAACGAATGATCGCTATTGGCACATTAACGACGGATTGTTAAGAGGCCGATGACTTGGGCTTTCTCCTTCATTTATCTGAGCGTGTCTAGTGAGAGGATGATGGCGAGTAGAACTTGCCCTCATTGGTTGGGGTCGAATGGCGATAAGCCAAGGTCATACAAATTGTTGGCCTGACTAATGACGAGCTGGGTGTAGGGCTTTTATTCGACCAGGTTAAGGAGTATCGAATCAAGGCGCTAGGGTTAGGTGAGTGACGTGAATGAGAAGTTCGATTATTCTTCGATATCAGCTAAACGTTATAAGCTGCTTCGTTTTTTGAACGCTATTTCTGTTCAATGCGTTCGGCTCTTAGTGGGGGCGGGCACTTTATGTTTCATTATGGTTTTTGGGACAATTCTATTTAACCGCTGGGATCTTGCTGCGACCTTTTTATTCGGGCTTGCTCTGATTGCCGTCATCATTATCGGGCCAATTCTGTTGAATCTGGTCTTAGGCACGATTATAAAACGGGTAAAATTTGCCAAGCTTTATAAAAAAGCGTCCAAGGGCCGAGCCATTGAGAGATTGCTGTGAAATAGAGAGTAGTTAAGCTTAAAAGCGTCTGATATTGCTTTGTAAAGTGTTAAACAAATGACCGCTACTGGCAGGTCTGAGTCATTTCGACATATTATTTCTTTGACTAGCTATTTATGGCCTCACAATGATTACTGCTTCGATTCCATTTTGTTAAGCAATTTGTCTGCACGGCTTTCGAGGTGACTTTTGCTTCTTATTTTGTCAAAACCGTCTGATTCATCGACTGTATCGTCTATTTTTTTAGGCTTTACCGGTTTTTTTTCTGGTTTTGAGGTTGATGATTTTAAGATATTTCGTTGTGACAATGTCTCACGGATATAAAAAGCGAAGATGACACCGATCGTTATCGCCCATTTGATGAAATATGAAATCCCGAGGTATTCTACGGAATTAGATTTTGCTAAATAATTGGTGTATTCGGAGTGGAATATCCAAGTGAAAACAATAATCGTAAAAGCGGTGATTAAAAATTTTGAGCGAGGTTTAAACCACCGCCATAATTGATAGAAGAGACCGGATTTTAAAAGGTTATTAATCATATGATGTTGATACCGAGCAAGGCTAAAGCAGCATAAAGGCCTTTAGTTTTAATATTGTCGTAGATTTTGTCTTCCTCTTCTTTGACAAGGATCTCCAGCTCATCTTCACTCAAATCTTGTATGTCTTTTTCGCTCAGTACAATACGAGATTTTGCATTTTGGATGGCTTTCTCTCTCACCTTTTTTCTGTAAGGTCCTGATAGGCTTCCTAGTTGCTCGTTGACGTTTGACATTAACTTCTTAAAAATCGATTCATCCTATAATATTATTTTCTGGCATTATTTCGATAATGTTCAAATTCGCACAATGGTGTCAGGAAAATTAGACCTTAAATTTCCCTCTAAAATCCATTGCTGTATTAGCAACTGCCTTTTTTCGATATTATCATCTTGCTCAAAATAGTCGATATATTTTTATTTGAGACATCAGCAGTGTTGGTTGGATTGATTTCAAGCTGATATTAGCGGATTAAAGAGAATCTAGTGGGCAGTCGGCTTGATATTCGAGTAAGATTTCGCCATCGTCGATGGCATGAATAATGTCGCCTTAGACTGGCAGGAAAAGATAGCATCACCTTTAAGTTATAGATTGAGACGACAATTAGGTTTTCGTACTTAACCTCGAATAATCATATTTTGATAAATGGATGGCAGTGAGAAACTTGTTAATTATTACTGTTATTTTGATACTGACGGGCTGTACAACTAAGTTTGCCTATAAAAACTTAGACTGGGTAGCCTCTTGGTATATTAGCGATTATGTTCAGTTGACTGAAGAACAAGAAGCCGTTGTTGACGAAAAACTGGCTGCTTGCCTGGCGTGGCATAAACGAGAAGAACTGCCAAGATATTTAGTTGATCTTAATGCGTTGACCAGCGATATTAGTCAGCAACGGCTAAATCTTGAAAAGTTGACATTTCATGTAGACGCAATCAAACAACATTGGCAAAGCATAAAAACTAAATTAGTCCCGGATCTTGTTTTAATGTCCCCGTTACTCAGCGAGCAGCAAGTGTCTTATTTGTTTGAAAAGCTAGATAAAAAAATGTGGAAGAGCATGAGGAAATTGAAGCGGTGTTGGCGCTTAGTCCTGAACAACAGGAAAATGACGCTGTAAAAGGCTAAAAAGAGAATTTAATACGTTGGTTAGGGGAACTTAGACCCGAACAAGAAACCTTGGCTATTGATCTCTATAACCAGCTGCAGCCCAATGATTTGTTGTGGCTAAAATATAGAGAAAGCTATCAAGCTGAATTAAGAGAGCTATTTGAAGAACCTGATAGGGGGGAACAATTTAGTAAGGAATTATTCCAATTATTAATTGATCCAGAGGTGTATCGAAGTCAGGCATTAAACCGTACTAACGATCAAAACATCCAAAAGTTCAAACTCTTTTTATTAAATACCTTTGCATATACGACTGAAAAGCAACGTAATATGCCAGTCAAAGAAATCGAAGAATATATTGAGGGTTTGGTTGGCATGATGCAAAAATAACAGCTATAGGGAATTGCTTGATTATAATTTAGATAGTTGGCCAATTTTCAAACTGTAACTTTACCAATCCTGAATACAAACCATCTTGTTTTCTTAGTTCCAGCATGACAGGTTTGCATTAAATTTCGGGATTAAAGGATTTCAATAATGAAGTATATTTTTCATCTGCGTAATGAGTTAGGTAGCGGAGGAAGTGGCTAATGAAGAATAGATTCGAACGTGGGTAACTTTTTAAGTAAAGCTGCATCAAAGGGTTGATTGTGAAAAAACTTGGGGTAGTAAAAAGCACGAAGTGCAGCATGGTAAGCCCGAACTTCTTTTTCGTATTGAATACTCGCTTTCAAGTCAGTATCGGCCAAAGATTGTAATGTTCTTTCTAGCAGTGAGGGTGGGGCGATTAGGGAAACCCATGTAGCAATACCGTTACGACGTAATCTGCCTTCTTGATAGGCAGTAGACAAGGGTCCGGTCTGTTGGTCACCCACTTGCTGGAAAGCATAATACCATTGCCATTCAAATGAACTGTTTATGGGTTCATAACTAGACCATTCAGGATGGTGTTCAAAAAAGGCTTCCATGGTGACATCTCTCGGTAAGTCCCAAGCGTCATTAACTGTTTCGCGCTGCAACATCAATATATCAGAGCCTGAAGGCAGTGATACTGATTGATCTATCATTAGCCTTGCTCCTGCCGGTAATATCACGCTGGTCGAGACCCAAATAGCGATGAGCGTCATTAATATTAATGATCCGGGTTTTTGCCATGCTGAAATAATAAAACAGAGCGCCGCCCAAAAAAGGATGTAAGCAAAAATGAAAAGACAGGCGAGCAACAAAGTACTGATTGTCGTTTCTGCCATTATGCCTGTCACGATTAAGGGGACAATTAAGCATAGAAAAAGTCCTGCCACTCGTATGGCTGCACGTAGGAACCAAAAAGAGAATGGTCGCCCAGCCGTTGCTTCTAATAAATGATGGCGACCCGCTGCTTTTTCACTGGTTCTAAGATCATACAACAGCATGATGAGGACGAGTGGCATGATAAAGGCTGCCAAAAAAGCATAATCATACCGCCGGTAAACTGAAACAAGCTGCGTAAACCCATTGACGCTGAGCTACCGATAACCGTTTGAATAAGCGTAGTATCGGCCGTTA
>Ga0115570_10000250_pt1 | contig 43187 bp, 63 predicted proteins | sample COGITO_mtgs_1205_3_FD_87294 | JGI IMG/M metagenome (GOLD analysis project Ga0115570, IMG submission 87294) | Pelagic marine microbial communities from North Sea - COGITO_mtgs_120524 | ecosystem: Environmental > Aquatic > Marine > Epipelagic | place: Germany:Helgoland, sampling site Kabeltonne... | reverse complement strand
TCAATATCTGTAGCTAAAGACTACATGATTGAAAGTATTAAATAACGAAACGCACAGAGGATAACAACATGACATACGCAGAACGTAAAGTGGCAACTAAGTTAAAAAGCTTTCTTGACCAAGGCTGGACTAAAAGTCAGTTAATAAAGTTAATGAAAAACATGAGCTACTGTGACGAGACAATTGTTCACTTAATTTATATCGCAAAACACAAAATTTAAAATCCCTAAAGCAATACCTTCGCCCCTTAATTGGGGCTTTTTAGGTGAAAGGTGTACAGTAACTTTGAGTTAAATAACTAAATATTGCATAAAGTAGTGTACGTGGGCTGAATACCACGACATAATGTTTACATTAAATAACGAAACGCAAGGAAATACAGATGATTTACTACACAGGTGTTATTAATAGTAAAGCTAAAGTTTGGCACTTCCAAACATGGGTCCAAGTGCTTGAATTTTTAGAGGCTTATAACGCTCACAAAGACTTTGACACAATACACGAAGTTGATGAGGCTACAGCTAAAGTGCTGTACAACGTAATCCACAAAATTTAAAACCCCTAAAGCAATCCTTACAAGGAAGATTTTAAAATGGAAAACTTAAACAAAACCCAAGTAATTGAGCACATCGCTAAACACGAGCTTTTTATTGAAACTTTAACTGAGCGCGGTTTAGACGATTTAGACTTCCACGATATATCAGTAACTTCTATTAAAAATGCTCTAGAACTTGCTTACGAAGCTGGAAAAAACGCCGGCAAATAAAATGGAAAAACCCCTAAAAGCAATCCTTTCGCCCCTTAATTGGGGCTTTTTAGGTGAAAGACGTACAGTAACTTTAAATTAAGCAAACAACTTGGAGAAATTTATGTCTGATTTATATATTGCTGAAGTAATGGCTGCCGACGAGATTGTTGAAAAACTCTACAACACTAAACCAACACTAAACGACGTTATCTATTACGTGCAAACTGAAGCTAGACGCCTTAATCCTGATGACATTTTTGAGCGTATGCGTGCGGACGTTTGCATGCGGATACGTGTAATAGAACAACTTGGCTTGTAACACACACTATCAGCTTTGCGAAAACGCCCCTTAATTGGGGCTTTTTTTTGGTGTAACGATTAACCTACTTAATAGGAAGAACTCTGGAGACTACCATGAATATTTTTGCACTTTCGCAAGACCCAATAACAGCTGCTCAACTTCAATGTGATAAGCATGTTGTAAAAATGATACTTGAAACCGCACAAATGTTGTCTACAGCTCATCGTGAGCTAGGTTCCAATATTAGTAGCAATTTACTTTATAAAAAAACGCATGTTAACCATCCTTCAGCTATGTGGATTCGTGAAACATCTGACAACTACACCTGGGCTGTTCGACATTTTGAAGCCTTATGCGACGAGTACACCTTTAGATATGGCAAAACACATTTATCGGATACTAAGCTGCGCAAAGCCTTTTGCGAAAACATGCCACTAGCAATTTCATCCGGCAAACTTTCATCACCCCCACAGTGTATGCCTCCGCAATATCATGTGCGCAAAAGCCATGTGTTTGATTGGGCGGCATCTATTGCGGCATACACACAATATTACGGCGCAGAAAAATCGGCAATTGCTCGATACACCAAACGTCCAACACCTACTTTTATTGAGGCACAGGTATGAATGGCCAAAACCACGGCGGAAAAGGTTCCGCACAACGCCCAGGCAACCAAGCTGCTTTTGAAGCAAACTATGATGCAATTTTTCGTAAAGACACAGCTCCAGTTGTTGAAGGCCCAAAATATTACTGCTACGACTGTAAAAAATGTTATGCCAAAGACGACATTGTATTAACGGAATTGGCTGACTCTTATGATATTGGCGATCAAACAGTATGGGCAACTATGTATGACGAGCAATGTGGTGTTTGTAACTCAAGCAACATCGTCGAAACGACTGAAGATGCTGATGCTTACGATGCGTAAATATATTGTGCTTATTGAAAACCGGCATGATCTTTATGCCAGCTTGGATTCTTATTTTATAGAGGCCAAAAATATTGAAGCAGCTTATACCTTACTTAAGCAACAAGTTAATACTGACAATTACTATGTTTATGCTCAATCTATAGATTCAGTGTGGCTAAATCACCCAGAAAGGAAAAACAGAAATGTCTAAATGGGATACCCGATTTATAGAACTAGCAAGAGAAGTGGCCAGCTGGTCTAAAGATCCAAAGCATAAAATTGGTGCTGTCGCTATATCACCAAAAGGCCAAGTGCTTAGCCAAGGCTACAATGGATTTCCTAGAGGTTTTCCTGATAGCAAAGAGCTTTATGCCGATAAAACTAAGAAGCGCCAATTGGTTGTACATGCCGAGCAAAATGTAATTTATAACGCAACGTACACAGGCGTTTGTTTAAGTGGTGCAACTCTTTACATTTCAGGGCTACCACCGTGCCATGAATGCACAAAAGGTATAATTCAAACGGGTATTACACGCGTTGTAATTGATAGCACGGATGCACACAGTTGGCATGAATCCTGGCAGCTTAGTCAAGAGATGCTTGCCGCTTGCAATGTTAAATTAGACGTTCACTTAAATTAAACCCTAACACAAAAACCTATTGAAACAGGCTGAGTACCTATGGAACATAAAATACCGCTACTACAACTTAGAAGTTGGCTTGCGCGTCAAGTCCATTCAAAATATAGGAATTGGATAACAACGTTAGAGGTAGTAACTTGCCTACATATTATTGCAAATGTTTGGTTGCACTTCCCATAAAAAATGGGCGCAAAGACTACAAATTACAAACCTCAAAATAAAGCAAAAAAAAAGGGCTAACCGTAATGGAAAGCCCTTTTTTATGCCTTTTATTAAAACTATCTAGCATTCACCTCCATAACATGTCTAACACGATGCTTACGACCAGCAGTCCAATCATGAACAACACCACCTTTAACACAAGCAACATGACCTCTAACAAAAACAAGGTAGGTTTTAGTTTCATCTAAACGGCGATGAATAGTTGACATTGTGCCTGTATCAAGAAAGCCAGGAACAATTGATACACTGAATCCTAGCTTATCAAGCGCATTTCTTATTTGAGTAGTCGAAACGCCTTTACCGTGCTTTCGGCCTAAGTCTTTAAATAAGTCATAGCACTTGTCATACATTGTGTTAGTAGCAACTGCCGCCGCAATAACACCACACATGTTGTTGTCGCCTAAACGTTTAGCATCAACACAAGTGGTTTGGTAAGTTTCCTTGCCCTCACCTAAAATAAATTTAGCTGTAGGCTTAGCTTTAAACATTTTAGCTTGCTTGCTGCTGATCTTTTCAAAAAAGAATGGAGCAACCGGTTTTACATAACGCTTATCAGTTGCCTTGCGCCCTGTGTTATAAACTTGAGTTGGTGACACTTGGTAGCTTTTAACAAAAGACGCCATTTCTTTATAGTCTTTAAATGTGAATAGTCTTATTGACTCATTTACACATAGGCGCTCGTGTGTAGTGGTTATGTAAATCATAATATGCTCCGTTAAGTAACTATGTATTTAATAAGTATATTATGTCGAGTTACTGTACTTTCGGGAGCCCTTTTTTGAAAAATTACCTAAAATAATTAGAGTAAAACGGAATGGTTATCGCTTTATATATAGCAAATTGTTTTAAAAAATACAGTAACTATTTAACTATTAACTGTGTACATAGTTGCAAAACACGACATAATAGACGCATACAAACAAACAATTGATTAGGATTACTGTTATGAAATATTTAGTTGAAGGCATTAAAGCTAACGAACAAGACTACAGTAAAGTCTTTGAAGTAAAGCACGTTTGCGAAAAAATGGGATTGACTAAATTTACAAGTGGACACTACGCACAATGGAATGGCTGCATGTGTCTATACACTAAAACTGGTCGACGTGTTGCCAAATACGTTGAATTGACTGAGGTTTGAATTATGAAAAATATTAGAGACTGTAAAGTTGGTGATTTGTTAAAGCAGCACGAGGAAAGACTTTGGAATCATAAAAATGGTTCGTCTCATATACAGATTGTTAATAGTATTATACAAATTACTGCAATGTACGAAAACAGACTAGAGTGGAAAACTATAGAAATACTAGATACTAAAGATGTTTGCCCTATACAAACAGATCTACTAGGCGTAACAGGGGGCACAGCATTTAGAGCATTTGATAATCCACGAGCCGCCTTATTTTACACTATTCTTTAATTAAAAATTAACCTCTCTTAGCCCCTTAATTGGGGCTTTTTTATGCCTATCAAAAAGTCTTCCTTCTATATATGGCCCCTCTCTCTTCTGAAATGTAACGATTAACCTACTTAATAGGAAGAACTCTCCGCATAAGCACCTAGTTATAAGGTGTAACGATTAACCTACTTAATAGGAAGAACTCTCCGCACATACCGCCTATAAGGCTAGCTGCGACCCAACCCAAAACCTCAAAGTAAACCATAAGGAATTAAGACAATGAATATAGTGAATGATTTAGGTAAAGCACTTGACCATGCCAATGAGCAGGTAGATCGCATGGCGGGTGTTAGTACGACAAAAGAATATAGTGACTCACTGACTAAAGACCACTGTGGCAAGTACCTAGTACGCCCCGACGGTTCAGTCGAGTTTATTAAGTAATCAACCCCAACAACAAATGTAACACCCCTCTAAGTAACAACCCTCTAAGTAACAACCCCAACCAAAACTATTAATAAACCCCAAGGACACATGAGGAGTAACTCAATGTCTAAAAAATCCCTATACGTAAATTTTGCCACATCAACTGGCCTTGCTAATTATGCATGGCTCAATAAACCAGATACTGGTTCCGAATATTCTGACGGCAAATATAAAGTCACCGTTGCTTGGAATAAAGACGACGCCTTTGTTGCTCAGTTAAAAGGCATTGTTAAAGATGCTGCACAACGTGAGTTTGGCGATAAGATTCCAAATGGCTTCAACAACCCATTAAAAGATGGTGATGCTGGTAACAAAGAACAGTTTGCCGGTAAAGTTTACGCAACCTTTAAGTCAACTCGTAAGCCCGTAGCTGTTGACGCTAAGAACCTGGAGCTGCCTGAAAATGTAATTATTATGTCGGGTGATGAAGTTCGAATTGCCGCAGCAGCAAAGGCCTATAACGGTGCGCAGCAGGGCGTATCGTTTTACCTTGATATGGTTAAGCTGATCTCTAAAAATAACGCCGGGGGTGGATCTTCCGCTGCTTCGTTGTTTGGTGAAGACGAAGGTTTCTCAGCTGAAGGTATGGCTGCAGAAGCATTTGAGCCTGCTGCCGCCTCCGCGCCAACTGGTGCTGCAATCGACATAGACGACCTATAGCATGACGGCCGCCGTTAGAAAGGCGGTTGCTAGTTCGGTTCGATTGATGCGCGAGCAGTCTGATGATGTCAGATTGTTCGTGCTCCCAGTAACCCCACGCCCGGCTTCAAGACCCCGTGTCACTAAGTGGGGTGTTTACTATGGAAAACCTTACACGCAATTCCGTCAACAAAGCCAACCATACGCCGATGCTTATGATTCGCACCCCCCAATCTATGGACCCATTGCTATTTTAGTTGAGATTGTCTGTGAAAAACCAAAGACAGGAAAGCTAATCCACCCCCGCGGTGATGTCGATAACTATGCTAAAGGTCCCCTTGATGTAATGACTAAATCAGGAAACTTTTGGAAGGATGATGTTCAAGTCGTTTCTATTCAGTGTGTCAAACGTTACGCCGACCCTATTGAAGATGAGCAACCTGCTTGCAATATGTACTACTACGAAGTTTTCGAGGATAACTAAGGACAAATTATGGCTACACATACCCCAACAAAAATGAGTCAAGATGAAATGCTAACCCGGCATTTACTTGAAGTCGGTTCTATTACCGGTGTTGAAGCACAAACCATCTACAAGACTCGCTGTCTAACGAGCAACATCAGACGACTTCGTGTCAATGGTTTAAATATCCACACCGAGTACAAAAAAGACTTATCAGGGCAACGCTATGCTCGCTACCACTGCTTAGATTCAAAAAACTGCAACCGTAATATACGGAAGGCGGCCGCTGATGCTAAGTAAAATTTATAATTTCCCCCGCAACGTTGTTGGCTACAGCTTAATTGCAGTTGGTTTTGTTATTGCTTGGACGGGTTCAATACTAACGCGTTTAGGTGCTTTTTGCTCTTCAATAGAAGTGGCTATTTATACCAAAGGCGAAGACATGACCGACGAAGAGTTTGAGCAAGCCATCGAAAAGCTACGCAAAGCACACAAAGACTAGGAGGTGCCCCATGTATAAAAATGAAACTGGATACCAACAACTGTTATTAGATGTACTTACAAATGGTGACAGTCGTCCTGATCGTACAGGAACAGGTACGCTTTCTATGTTTGGTCAACAGATCACATTTGAAGATATTGAAAACCACTTTCCGCTATTTACCAGCCGTAAGATATTTACTAAAGGTGTTATTGGTGAGCTATGCGGATTCTTACGTGGTGCAATGTCAACTCAAGAACTAGAAGCGTTTGGTTGTAATTATTGGAATGCATGGGCATTGGATTGCCATGAAGATAACTTAGGCCCAATCTATGGGGCGCAATGGCGAAACTTTAATGGCGATGGAACTGACCAAATTGCCGAGCTTGTTAGCAATCTAAAAACAGACCCTTACTTACGTCGGCATTTAGTCTCTTGTTGGAATCCTGTAGAGCTTGATGATATGGCACTTCCGCCATGTTTTGATTCGTTCCAGGTCTATGTTGCTAAAGGTGCTTTGCACATGATTGTCCGAATGCGATCAAGTGATTTAGCAGTAGGCTTACCTTCAGATGTCATGTTCCATGCGCTGTTATTAAAGTTATTAGCTAACGAAATAAATCTTGAATCAGGCAACTTAACTTTCTGGTTAGGTGATACCCACATTTACAACAATAACTTGGAGCAGGCTCGTTTAATTGCAAGTCGCGAGTTGTACCCGCCATGTACAGTAACTATAGAAGATGTACTTACTGTAGAGGTAGAGCCCAGCGACATAACTATTAAAAACTATGAGCATGGGCCAAGAGTGCCTTTGGAGTTAGCACTATGAGAACCGCACTAATAGGTGATTACGATTCAGTCGAGGCTTTATATGACGATTATCTCGATCTTTTAGACATATTAAAAGACCACGGCAACGAGGAAATACCAACGCTAGAGCAGTTTGCAATCTGGCGGGCTGAAGAATTTGAAGCCAACGAAGTTGATGTCATAACCCCATCAATACACTAACTATGAGTCTGAGGAGGCCCTATGCAACATGAAGAATCTGAATTTGTAGAACATATAGCTTGTGATGCATGTGGCTCATCCGATGGCAATGCTTTATTTAGTGATGGCCATACATTCTGTTATGTATGCAATACACACAAGCATGCCGATCAGGTTAACCCTGATGCCGCCCCAAGTCCAAAGGCTAAAACCGATCTTTTTAACGACAGTTTTATAAAAGGTGATTACCAGGACCTAGTGAAACGCAAGATCAGCGCTTCGACCTGTAAGTCTTTAGGTTATCAGGTAGGTGAGTACCAGGGCCAACCTTGTCACATAGCACCCATCTACAACGAAAAGAATCAACTAGTCGCCCAGAAGATCAGGATGCCGGGCAAAGATTTCAGAGTAGTCGGGGATATGAAAGCAGGCGGTTTAATCTTTCAGCACAAATGCAAACCAGGTGGTAAGCGTTTAGTGATCACCGAGGGTGAGCTTGATGCCTTGAGTTATGCCACAGTCGCCCCAGGTTGGGAAGTTGTGTCATTGCCTAATGGTGCTTCAGGTGCCGCTAAGTCAATCAAACGTGCATTAGAGTTTGTTGATAGCTTTGAAGAAGTCTGTTTCATGCTAGATAACGATGAGCCCGGGCGTGCAGCCGCCGTTGAGTGCGCTGAGCTACTGTCTCCGGGCAAAGCTAAGATTGTGACGCTAGAGCTTAAAGATGCTAACGAGATGCTTATTGCAGGGCGCATCAAAGATCTTAAAAACAGTGTGTACAACGCGAAGCCATTCAGTCCTGAAGGCATTGTCCTAGGCAGCGAGCTAACAATTGCAGAGCTACAGAGCGTCACGCCTAAAGGTCACTGCATTCCCTATGTACAACTAAACAAAATGATTAGAGGTATCAGGAAGCGCGAGTTGATAATGCTTTGCGCCGGCTCCGGGATTGGTAAATCATCATTTGCCCGGGAGCTAGGTTATCACTTAGCAGTTGAGCATGGTCAAAAAGTTGGCTATGTGATGCTAGAAGAGTCTGTTGCAAAGACAGCGCAAGCAATGATTGCTCTTGATAACAATGTGCCGCTCGGCGATCTAATGGAAGAGTCTGCAATCCTAACCCAAGAACAATGGGAAGCCTCGTTTAATAAGGTAGTTAAGCCTGCCGCGTTTTACGATTCATTTGGTAGCTCTGAAATCGATAATCTAATTGCCAAAATGCGTTACTTGGTAGTCGGGCTTGAGTGCGACTTTATTGTACTCGATCACGTTAGCATGGTGGTATCAGGTGGCACAGATGACGAGCGTAAAGCATTGGATATGTTGATGACTAAGCTGCGTCAAATGGTAGAAAACACCGGGGCCGGCGTTATTGCTATCTCGCATATAAAACGGGGTAACAAGGATAAGTCTTATAACGAAGGCGCAACGATTTCACTAACTGATTTGCGTGGCTCAGCCGCTATTGAGCAATTAAGCGACATTGTAGTTGGGCTAGAGCGCGATCAGCAAGCTGAAGAAGAATCAAACGTTGCTAAATTAAGGTTACTCAAAAACCGCCCATTCGGTCACGTAGGCCCTGCAGGACATATAGCTTATGACACTGAAACGGGCCGCATGAATCCTGTCGACTTTGAACCTACACAAAACCAACAACCCATGTCTCAAGACACACCTCCCTGGGATACCTTAGCTGAAATTTAACGGCTTATTTTAACTAAAAATACCAGTAACTACCTGTTACATAACTTATTAATAATTAGAGGATCCATTAATGCAAGACAATCAAATGACAGGCTACCAGCGCTACATAGCAATGAGCCGATATGCACGCTGGCTACCGGAACAAAACCGCCGGGAGTCCTGGGAGGAGACCGTTGATCGCTACATGACAAACGTTGTCGGCGATAAAGTAGACCCTGGAACTTATAAAAGTATTGCTAAAGCAATTTTAAACCTTGAAGTTATGCCGTCAATGCGGGCAATGATGACAGCAGGAGCAGCTATGGCTCGGGATAATACCTGCGCCTATAACTGTAGTTATTTACCTATTGAAGATCCTAAGTGTTTTGATGAGGCTATGTTTATTTTGCTATGTGGGACAGGCGTTGGATTTAGCGTTGAAAGACAATATATTTCAAAGCTACCAGATATACCTAATAAGTTATTTGCCAGTGAATCTACCATCGTAGTCCAGGACTCAAAAGAAGGGTGGGCTAAGGCATTAAGAAGTTTAATTAGTTTGCTTTATGCAGGCGAAATTCCAAAGTGGGATGTTAGCCGTGTTAGACCGGCCGGGGCAAAACTCAAAACCTTTGGTGGGCGTGCCAGTGGCCCGGGGCCTTTAGTTGATCTTTTTCAATTTACCTGCGAAACGTTCCAAGCCGCAGCAGGCACTAAGCTGTCATCAATTCAATGTCATGATTTAATGTGCAAAATTGGCGAAGTAGTTGTCTGTGGGGGTGTCCGCCGCTCTGCAATGATTTCACTGTCTAATTTGTCAGATGATCGTATGCGCCATGCTAAATCTGGACGTTGGTATGACCTTGATGCACAGCGAGCCTTAGCAAACAACTCAGTGTGTTACACCGAAAAGCCTGACATGGAAACATTTATCCGTGAGTGGTCAGCTTTAGTTGAGTCTAAATCGGGTGAGCGTGGCATATTCAGTCGGGAAGCTGCTAAAAAACAAGCTGCTAAAAATGGCCGTAGAGATGCTAATCATGAGTTTGGTGTTAACCCTTGTGCTGAAATCTTACTGCGCCCTTATGGCTTTTGTAACCTAAGTGAAGTAGTGGCACGGCCGGACGATACGTTCGAAACACTTTCTGAAAAAGTTAGGCTAGCAACCATCTTAGGTACGATTCAAAGCACCTACACAGAATTTCCGTATTTGCGAGATATATGGCAGGACAACACAACCGAAGAGCGCCTACTAGGTGTGTCACTTACTGGCATTATGGATTGCCCGCTATTGACCTGTTTAGAGCAAACACCGGAAGTTTTAGATGCACTACAAAAAGTAGCTATTTCGACTAATGTAATTTGGGCCGGCGAGTTTGATATACCGACAAGCACAGCTATAACAACAGTAAAACCATCAGGCACGGTTTCGCAACTAGTAGACAGTGCTTCAGGCATACACACCCGCCATTCAGATTACTACATTCGTACAGTACGCGGCGATGATAAAGATCCATTAACATTGTTTCTCAAAGATGCCGGAGTGCCTAATGAGCCATGCGTAATGGGTGGCCCTACAACTGTGTTTAGCTTTCCAACTAAGTCACCTGAAGGTGCTGTTACTAGAGATGATGTTGATGCAATTAAGCAGCTAGAGATCTGGCTCATGTATCAACGCAAATGGTGTGAGCATAAGCCTTCAGTAACTATATCAGTGCGGGATAACGAGTGGCTAAAGGTTGGCGCCTGGGTATTTGAGCATTTCAACGAGGTGTCTGGAGTATCGTTCCTACCACATAGTGACCATAGCTATAAGCAAGCGCCTTATCAGGAATGTGCTGAAGACACTTATGAAGAAGCACTTTTAAACATGCCTGAAAACATTGACTGGAGCAAGCTACCGCAGTTCGAAAAAGAAGACACTACAAAAGGTAGTCAAACACTAGCCTGTTCGGCAGGCGTTTGTGAAATTGTAGACATTTAGACCTCAAGGGGGTGCAGACGTGCCCCCTTTCCTTAAAGCATCAATAAACCTAAATAGAGGCACAGCATGAAGACTTTAATCTTCGACTTAGAGACAGATGGATTCGTTCCGGATATGACTACAATCTGGTCGTGTGGCATTGGTGATCCAGTGACAGGCAAGATTATCACTTATACCGATTACGATGACAGCAGACCCTCACTACAAGAGGGCCTTGATCGGCTTAAAGCCTGTGACCGTGTTATTGCTCACAACTTAATAGGTTTTGATTACTGGGCGCTAGAAAAATTATACCCCGGCAGCCTACGGTTCGATCAACTATGGGATTCTCTGATTGTTGCATCACTATTAGAGCCTGAGCGCCGCAGCCATGCGATTAAAGCGTACGGCCAAGAGTTTGGTGCAGAGAAGGGTGACTTCACTAATTTTACAATGGAACCTGAGGACGGTAAGACTAGAGCACAGCAGTTTGAGGATATGTTCCTGTACTGTGAGCGCGACGTAGAAATCAACATGCGCATTTATAAAGTGCTGCAAGACACCATGAAACAAGACCTAGTGCACAACAAGATTGATTGGCGGCCATCAATTGAATGTGAGCATAAAACTAATTGGTGTCTAGCACTTCAGCAAGCGCACGGGTTTAGGCTTGACCTAGAAAAATGCAGAGATCTTGAAAGTCTTTTAACTGAAGAGTCAATCTTAATTGAGCGCAACCTGGGCGAAGTGTTCCCACCTCAAGTAATACCTGATGGAGCTAACTGGGACCACAACGAACATCGCTGGGCAAACATTAAAGTAGCTGAGCCTAAGGTCAACAATAAAACTCGAGGTATTACCAAAGGTGTCCCATATAGCAAGATCAAGATTGAAGTCTTTAATGCAGGTAGCCGAGCACAGATCGTACGTCGATTAACGGCTAAGTACCCAACATGGAAGCCTAGCAAGTTTACGCCAGGGGGAATGCCCCAAATCGATGAGACCGTGTTGTCTAACATGCGTGTCCCTGAAGCTGAACCACTGAAACGATTCTTCCGCGTAAACAAACAACTCTCACAAATCAGTGAAGGTAAGAATGCTTGGTTGAGACTTGAGAAGAATGGCAGGGTGCACGGCAGAGTAAAATCTGTAGGCTGCCGCACCCATCGCATGTCACATTTCTATCCAAATATGGCCCAAGTCGATAAGCGCGATCATCGAATGCGTGAAGTCTGGGTGGCCGACCATGGTCATAAGTTAGTAGGTTGTGATGCTTCAGGCCTTGAGCTACGAATGCTTGCACACTATTTAGCTATTTGGGACGGCGGTGAGTACGGTCAATCAGTCATTGAAGGTAAGAACGAAGATGGCACAGACGTACACTCACGCACTCAACGCATTGCTAAGTTACAGTCACGTAACAGTGCTAAGACTTTGATCTATGGTTTTCTGTATGGCGCAGGCAATATGAAGCTCGCAGATATACATGCAGCTGATGCTAAAGATGCAGGCCTAAAGCCTATGGCAATCACGCATCCAAATGGTAAAAAGATCCGCGACTCGTTGCTTAAGGGCATTACAGGTTTAGATAAACTAATCGAAGTATGCCAGGCGCGCGACAAATCACAAAAGTGGCTCAAAGGTCTTGATGGCCGAAAGATTGCTACTAATGGCCAACACTCAGCACTCAATACATTGCTGCAGGGTGCTGGTGCCATCGTGATGAAGCAAGCACTTGTAGAGTTTCACTTCAATATCCTACCTAAGCTAGGCCTAGTCGATAAGAACTATGTACCTGTGGGTTGGAACTATGTCGCTAATGTGCACGATGAAGCACAGATGACTGCGGAGCCTCAAATAGCAGATCAACTTGGCAAAGCCTTTGCTAATGCAATTAAACAAGCAGGTAAATCCCTGGAACTACGCTGTGAGCTCGATGGTGAGCACATGGTAGGCGACTCGTGGGCTGATACCCACTAAGGAGACACTATGTCTGATTTAGATGACTTTGGAAACAAAGTAACCCCAAGTGTTGCGCTATTGGATGCTGATGTAATAACTTATCAAGCAGCAGCCAGTGCGCAACGTGATTATGGCGATAGTATTTGGACTGACTTGTCGGGTGCTGTTGAAGATGCCATAACACAAATCAACAAAGAAATAGAGCAAGCAGGGTGTGATAGCTGCATTCTAATCTACTCACCTAAAAATGGGACTAACTGGCGCAAGCTAGTCATGCCTAAATACAAAATGCATCGTAAAGCCACACCCAAACCAATCTGCTACAACGACCTTAGAGTTGAACTCGAAAAAAGGTTCGATCATGTAGCAATTGATTGGCTTGAGGGCGACGATGTGTTTCACATGTTAAACCGTAAGATCCCTAACTCAGTTGTCGTATCAATCGATAAAGACATGTTCACATTGCCTGAGGTTGATTACCTGCGCCCCCACACTATGGCCTGGTCTGAATGGACTAGCCAAGCGAAAGCAGATCACTTTTGGTTGTATCAAGTTTTAATCGGTGACACAACAGACGGCTATAAAGGTTTGAAAGGCTGTGGACCTAAAACTGCTGAAAAACTACTAAAGCCATTTTACAAAGTAAGTGTCAACGATGAAGGTGAGCACTATGAAACCTTTGAGTTTAATGAGGCTTGGGCTGCTGTCATTGAAGCCTACCGAGCTAAAGGCCAAGACAATTGGCTTGAGCAGGCGCAAATGGCCCGTATTTTGCGTGAGGGTGACTACGACAGTACCAACAAACGAGTCAAGCTATTTAACCCAAACAAAGAAGAATGGCTTGATTTACCATCTACCTAACTAAGGAACAACAATGCTAGCGCTAACCCTTTTAAAATTAGATTCAATGATTGCTGCACTTAAACAGCATAAAAAGTATGACCCTGAGCAAACACTAGAGCAAGCCTATGCTGAATGGGTACAACTGGCTAAAAAATGAGCAGAGGGTATGTGCACCTTATCTTACATTTAAATGTAACGATTAAACTACTTAATAGAAGGGGAGATTGCCTCCCTGGTGACTGACAAAAGTTCACACGAGCTTTGTAGGGCTACCATACCCCAAATCTACACCTTAACCTTTATCGTGAGGGTCTTTGCGCAACATTGGCCCGAACTTAATTTCTATAAGCCGATACAGCAATGTGTCGGTTTTTTTTTATAGCTGAGGAGCTGACTATGATAAATACAGACGATCATTTTAATTATTATGCAAGACGGCTACACCGTAAAAATGCGGAATCAAGAATAGCTTGGGGCGAACCTGTTTTAAAGTTTGAAGAATACCTTAATGCTAATCTTGATTTTATTAAATTGGGTTATGCCGAGTATTTAAAAGTTATTAATAAGTCGGAGGCGTCATGATACATGCAACCACTAACGGTTATCGTGATAAAACACTTTCTTCTCAAAATGTAGCTCAAGCCCCAGATGAAGCTGCTAAAAAGTTTGATGGCGATAAACCTAATATTTCATTAGTACCAAGTACTTTAATTTTAGGTGCTGCTCAAGTGCTGACTTTTGGTGCAGCAAAATATGGCACGCGTAACTATATGAAGTCTAAAGGCGATCAGGCCTATTGTGATCGACTCTATTCAGCAATACAGCGCCATCTGCTTGCCTATCAAGACGGTGAGAAAATAGATCCTGAATCGGGCATTAGTCATTTGCACCATGTTACTGCCAATATTGCTATTTTGATTGATCTTGGTGCTCATAATGGCTAAAGCAGCCCCTTCTGCATGTACCCACCCTGGTTGCCCGGAGTTAGTAGTAAATGGTAGCCAGTGTGCTAAGCATAAGAAAGAGCGTGTGCGAGACTACCGTAGCAGTAATGCGCGTGCACAGCTTGAGGCCTTCTATGGTGGGGGTGTTTGGCGTGCCTTATCTAAAGCCTACCGCAAACGTAATCCATTATGTGAGCAGTGTGCTGCACAGGGCCTAACTACGCTGGCCGATGTAACCGACCATATCATTGAGATACGTGATGACTGGGAGCGGCGGTATGACCCCAGTAATTTACAGGCGTTATGCCACACATGTCACAACAGGAAGACGGCTGCTGTAAGTAAGCAGCGTGCTATCCGTAAGCGGTAGCCTACGGCCTCCTGTATCGCCCCGTGTCGTGATCTGTTCAATCAACAACATAATTACCTACAAATATGTGCCGCACCTTACGGAGCTCCTATGGGCCTCCTACCGGGGCAGGGGCCCCTTGGATTCCGGCGACAAACGACGGGACACGGCGACCCCGAGCTTTTAGCACACAATGTCAAATTGAGGAAAAAAAATGGAACACACTGAAAATCGTTCGATTTTTAAGCAAGTAGCTGAATTTCAGACAGAAATCTTAAATAACCCAGTAAAAGCAAAACCTGTACAAAATTTAACCACTTTATACAAAACTAACACCCCTGTATTTATAGCTGAGGAACTTGCAGAACTTCAAGCAGCATTAAATGAAGATGACCTGCCAGAAACACTCGACGCACTGATCGATCTGATGTACTTCGCAGCCGGCGCAATCCATTCACTTGGTGTTGACGGCGACGAGGCTTTTAGACGAGTCCATAGCGCTAACATGACTAAAAAGGCAGGTATTAAGCCTACCCGAGGTCTAAACGGCGATGCGACTAAGCCAGAGGGCTGGACCCCACCTGGACTTCACGATTTGTTTGAGTAGCTATTTTGCCAGTTATGGGTTTCTGGCGCCCCTGGTGACTCCTCACACCTAGCCATAGCGATTGTCTCCCGCGTAGGCGACCAAAAAGCCCACTTTATTAATGTCTTGAGCGGCACGCTATTATTGTATAAGCCGACCCTCCGCCGCTCTAGGCCTGTGGTTAATTATTTTAAAACATGAGACATACGCTTAACAAAAAACAATTTAACTGAGGAGTTAATTATGAATTTAACAGCACTAGTATTAACCATGTGTGTTTACACTAGCCTAGATTGTGAAAAAGTAGATGTTGCTTATGCTGATTTAGCAGATGGCCAGTTAGGCCGAGTTACATCCTACAGTAATGGTTACAAAACAATTGAAGTGGCTAACTACCTTAAAAATAAGTACCCCTACCGCACACGCAATGTAATTATGCAGCAGCTTACCTATTTAGAGGCTTGGCGGGAGTATCCTGGGCATTTTATAGACATGAATCGGTTAGTTTACCAAAGCACATGCTCAAAAATTGCATGGGGTATTAAAGTAAATAAAATAAATTGTTGGACGACTCAGTAGTGGCCGGCCGTAAAAGGAAGCCTGCCGCCTTGAAAAAACTTGAAGGCACCTTTCGTCCAGACCGGGCTCAGCATACGCTTGAAGTGCCCGCTGGTATTCCTACAAAACCCGCCTGGGCTACGCACGATCCAGTAGCCTCAGCCTTGTATGATGAGGTTGCAACACATTGCTACAGCATGGGTGTCGGGACAGAAGCGGACGGTATTGCTTTTGCTTTACTGGCAGATCAATTGTCAATTTACTTACGGTTACGTGCAGCCGTACTGGCAGACGGGCCCATAGTCGAAACTGAAACCTCAACGGGTGTAGTCCAACAAAAACCACATCCTGCGTTAGCCCAAATGAATAGCAGCTTCGGACAGATTACCAAACTCTTAACAGAGTTCGGGCTTACTGCCGCCGCTAGGACTAAAGTTGATGCAACAAAGCCTATTGAAGTTGATTCATTTGCAGACTTCTTAAAAGGGCCAAAATAAATTGCAAAAACTGTAAATAGACAGTGTACAGTACCTTAACAACGTGACATTATATAACTATAATTTACGCAATTAAGGCAACACACATGAAACATATCGATCAGCCATTTGTACACCGTAAAGCCTGCACAAAATGTGGCAACGAATGTTGGACAGTGCGACTTGAAGTTGAAACCTATGACCAATACTACGAATGCACATGCTGTGACCATAGAATCAAAAAAGATACTCGACGTAAAAAGACTATTGCTCAAAAAGCACTAGAGCTTAACGACAAAGTTACTAACTTTTTTGAAGAAGCAGGTATTGAGCGATTTGATTTCAACAATCATTGGAAACTTAGTTGTTTATCAACTTGGATGTCCGATGTACTTTCAAAAGGCGTCAACAACAAGCGTGTAACTAATTCCGAGCTTCGTGTTATTGAAAACCAACTAAAAGAGTGCGAAGACCTCTTTCTAAATAAATAAGGAATAAATCATGAAAAGACATTTCGAATATAAGTGGTGTGATACTGCTCGCCGATACGTTCAAAAGCCCGAGGAGGCTGTTGAACGCCTAAGAAAAAGCCAGCCACGAAGAAGAAAAAAGGCTGCTAAGTAATATCCTATAGGAGACAACTATGCAACACGATTCTATGGGCTGGCAGTACGCTCAAAGAGTCGTTTCTGGTAAACAGCCCGCAGCACAATCACTCAAAAATGCTTGTCAAAGAGCATTATCCGATTTAAAAAAATCAAAAAGTAAAAACTCAACATACTATTACGATGAAGCAGCCGCTAATCACGTAATTAAGTTTTTCGGGTTTTTAAGTCACCTCAAAGGCCCTTTGGCCAACCAACCCCTTGAGTTAGCTGACTGGCAGATGTTTGTTGTCTGTCAATTATATGGTTGGAAACGACGTTCAGATGACTATCGCCGATTTCGTACGGCCTATGTTGAAGTACCACGAAAGTCGGGCAAATCTACATTTTGCTCGGGACTTACGTTGTATGGTCTCATAGCTGACGGAGAAAACGCGGCAGAAGTCTATGCAGCAGCAACCACTCGAGATCAAGCCCGCATTGTTTTTGGTGATGCGCAAGCTATGGTTAAGAAAAGTCCGCAGCTCTTGGAGCACTTAAAGTGTCACAGATCTGCAACGCTGCACGATGCCTCTGGAAGTAAGTTTGAACCATTATCATCTGACGCTGGTAGCCTTGAGGGTAGATCCCCGAGCTTTTCAGTTGTCGATGAAGTACACGTACACAAAACATCAGAGATATGGGACGTACTTAACGTTGCCTCTGGTGCGCGAGCACAACCAATTATCTTTGCTATTACAACCGCCGGAACAAACCGGGAAGGGATCTGTTATGAAATCCGTGAGTACTGTCTCAAGGTCCTTGATCCTAACTTGGACGTTAACGATGACACTTTCTTTGCAGCTATTTGGGGCATCGACGAAGGTGATGATTGGCGGGACCCCGAGGTTTGGAAAAAAGCCAACCCCGGATATGGCATTTCAGTATTTCCAGATGACCTAGAGCGTATGGCTAAGCAAGCAATGGAATCCCCATCAGCTGAAACCAACTTTAGGACGAAGCGACTAAATCAGTGGCTTAGTTCAAGCTGTGCTTGGATTTCTTCGCATGACTGGGACGCAACTGCTGGCAGTCGACCGCCTATAGAACACTTTAACGGCAAGCCGTGTTACATAGGCCTAGATTTAGCATCTGTTTCTGATTTTGCGTCGATGGCAATAATTTTTGTCGAAGATGGCAAAATGTATCCATACGTACAACACTATTTGCCTGAAGATACCGTTGCGAATGCAAATGGTTTCATTGGTAACAAGTACCGCGAATGGACAGCAGCTGGTTATATCACGACTACTGAAGGCAACATCACGGACCTAAGCTACATCGAGGAAGATGTCTTGAAGGCTATGGGCCAATTTAATGTTCGTGAAATTGCTTACGATGCTTATGGTGCTACGCAATTATCTGCAAGCCTTATTGATAAGGGTGCACCTATGGTTAAGTTTTCCCAGGGAATAATGTCTATGTCTGACCCTTCTAAGGAATTAGAAAAGGCAGTTAAGGCACAGAATATTTTTCATGGTGGTGACCCTGTCCTGTCTTGGATGCTATCTAATTGTGTTGTCTATATTGATCCCAACGATAATATCAAAATCAAAAAGGAAGGCGAAAAAAACAAGATTGACGGCATTATCGCTTTAGTCATGGCACTTGGCCGGCTTAAGGTAAATGGTGGTCTTGTCCAAAATGTCTATTCCAAGCGCGGCCTGCGCGCCCTTTAAATAATTAACTAGGAGGCCACTATGGCTTTATTCAATTGGGGTAAATCCCAAGAGAAAGCTGCGCCCATTAGCCTGCCTTTTAACAGCAGTGCCCTGGCCGACTTTTTCGGAAGTTATACAGCAAGCACCAAAGCCGTAAACAATGAACAAGCAATGCGCTTGAATACAGTTTATAGCTGCGTAAAAGTGCTGTCTGACACAATGACAACATTGCCATGTCATTTATATAGAGAAACACCAGCAGGCACTGAGCTGCATACCGCTGCACCTTTACATAGCTTAATGCTTCATAGCCCCAACGACTATCAAACAGGCGCAGAGTTCTTTAGCCATATTATGGTTAACCTGTGCCTTAATGGTAACTTTTATGGCTACATTAACCGAACCAGCTCTGGCAAGGTTGTCGAAATCCTACCCTTAAAAACTGAGAACGTGTCAGTGCAGCAAGATTCACAATATAACGTGGTTTATGTTGTTACTTTTGATAATGGTACTCAGGACGTATTAAACCCGGACCAAATTTTACATATACGTGGAATGTCTATGGACGGCGTAACGGGTGTGTCCCCAATCCAGTACAACGCATGCACACTGGGTGCAGGCATTGATGCACGTGATTATGCGGCTAATGTCTTTGAAAACGATGCAACCCCACGTGGCATATTACACACTGATGGCATACTGGATGATGACTCTTTTGAAAACATTAAAGCAAGTTGGAATGCCGGGCATGGTGGCGTAGCTAACTCTCACAAAGTAGCTATTCTTGAGCAGGGGCTAAAGTTCAGCCCTATATCACTATCCCCTCAAGATGTTCAGCTCTTAGAATTGCGAAAGTATACCCGTTCAGAAATCTGTGCAATGTTTAGAGTCCCACCACACATGATTGGGGATCTAGATCGTGCTACCTTTTCAAATATCGAGCATCAAGATCTGGCATTTTATAAAGCAACTATGTTGCCTTACATAATGATGATTGAAGCCCGCTTAAATAAAGCATTACTAAATGTAACCACTCAGCACTTTAAGTTTGATGTTTCCAACCTCTTGAGAACCGATATGCGGACCAGAGTTGAAACATATAACACGTTAATTACGACTGGAGTTATGAGTCCAAACGAAGCTCGTCAAGAACTTGGTTACAACCCAAGAGAAGGGGGCGATGAGTTTGTAAGCCAATCTAATAATCTACAATTTGGTGACGAAGCGTCTCCGAAAGAACCAAAGGAGCCCAATGATGACCAAGCCTAGTGGAATATGTTGTACTGAGGGCAAAACTTGTGAACCCTGCAATGAAACCTCTATTAAACGTTTGGACATAGCTTTTGACGCTAAGTCATTTTCAGTTGATGCAGATGATGAGCGAAAGTTTTCAGGCTATGCCAACACATTTGACCACCTCGACCGCGCAAATGACATAACTATGCGCGGTGCATTCCTTAAATCTCTTAATAAGCATGCTGAAGCTGGTACTAAAGTAAAAATGCTTGCTCACCATGATATGTCCAGACCTATTGGTGTTTGGGAAGTTATTGTTGAAGATGAAAAAGGTTTGTATGTAGAGGGGCGACTAACGAAGGGTGTTCGAGATGCTGATGAAGCCTATGCGCTGTTAAAAGATGGTGCTTTAGATTCTATGTCAATTGGATACCGTGTCGTGGCGGAGGAGTACGACCGCAAATCAGGTGCAAATCTACTACATGAGGTAGACCTGCACGAAATTAGCCTGGTGGCAATACCAGCAAACCAAGAGTCTGTTGTGACTGCCGTAAAAAGCCTTCCCGACGTTCGATCACTAGAGAAAAGCCTGCGTGATGCCGGTCTTTCGAGACGTGAGGCAAAAGCCGTTCTAGCGAAGGGACTTAGCGGATTGGAATCTGAGCGTGATGCTTCAGACCATGACTCTACAAAACAAGCTAAAGCTGACGCTCAACAAGAGCTAAAGCGCATGCTGAAAATCTTAGGAAAATAATATGACTGAAGAAGTTAAAGCAATCGATGAGGTAGTAGAAGAAGTTAAATCAGAAGAAGTAGCTGTTGAAGCTAAAGTTAAATCTGAAGAAGTAACAGAAGCTGCTGTTGAAGTTGAAGCCGCTGTTGAAGATCAAGCTGTAACACTCAAGCATGTTGCTGATGCTCTGGAAGCTAAGTCTATTGAGACTGACGCACTAATTGAAACCAAAGCCTCTGCTACTGCACTGGACACTGTTAAGTCTGAATCGGACGCACAATTTAAAACATTAACTAACAAAGTTGAAGAGCTCGAAGCTAAATCTTTGCGCCCAACTATGTCTACAAAATCTGTAAAGGAATCAAAAATGGAAAACAGCTCTGAAATGTTGAGCACTTTTGCTCGTAAAGGTATTGATGGCCTTCGCGCTAAAGCTGGCGACGTACAAATATCAGTAGATGCTCAAGGTGGTTATGCACTACCAATCGAAGTAAGTCGTAATATTATCGAATTACAACATGAGAAAAGCCCAATCCGTAGTTTGGTTGGTGGCATCTCAACTAACACAACAGACTACAGTCAACTAGTGTCATTAGGCAATGCTGCATCTGGTTGGGTTGGTGAAATTAGTGACCGTGATAAAACTAATGCACCAGAACTTACCAAAGTTTCCGCTGTGTTTGGTGAAGTGTATGCCTCGCCTAAAGCCTACCAGCACGTCCTTGAAGATTCTTTCTTTAATGTAGAGTCTTGGTTGTCAGGTGAAGTTGCCCGTGAGTTTTCTGAGCAAGAAAACAAAGCGTTCTTGGACGGTAATGGTACTAATAAGCCAGTTGGTATCCTTAACGGTCTTGACACTACTGCAGCTTATACTGCTGCTGATGCAACACGTGATTTTGGTAAGTACCAGGTAATTAAGTCTGGTGTAGCTACAGCTTTAGGTGCTACTTCTGATGCTGTTATCAACCTGCTTCGTTCAGTTGTTCTTAATACTAAAACTGGTTACCTTGGCAACGCTAAATTTATGATGAACCGTGAGACTCACAACGTTTTAGTAGATCTTAAAACTACAGATGGCGAGTACTTCCTACAGCGTGACATTACTCAAGCTGCTGCTGGTCGCATCTTTGGTTACGAAATTGTAATTAATGAAGACATGGACGGTATTGGTGCAGGTAATATGCCAATCATCTTTGGTGATTTTGCTGCGGGCTACCAGGTTGTAGACCGTGTTGGTGTTAGCATGCTACGTGATCCATACAGCGCACATGGTGCTGTAAGTTTCTACACTCGCAAGCGTGTTGGTTCTATGCTTCTTAACACTGAAGCGCTTAAAGTTGTTGCTATTGCTGCATAACTTTGCATAAAGCATGATTTGGTCGGGCCCTTCGGGGCTCGGCCTTTATTAATTTGGCATGCAATAAGCTATGCCCATTGCCCAACTTTAACTGGATAAACCTTGTAATGTGTCAGACGCAAATGCGCAGCAGTAAGTTTTATTATTTCCAGAATTTAAAGTTGAAGTACGTTTTTTGTGGTTCTTATTTTTAAATAAGGCCACAGCTATAACATTTAGCCACAAACTTCTTTGACATAAGACCTCGCCTTTGGGCGGGGCAGTCTTTTATCAACTTTATAAAACCAGCGGAGGCCATCAATGGCTATTTTTGACAACATTTCAGCCCAGTTTAACGGAGCAGCTACGGCATTTGTTTTGACTGTGTCAGGCCAAACCGTAACCCTACCGGCCACGCGTGATTTAGACATTATGGTTGGAGGCGTTGGCCACTTTGAAAATACAGACTACACAATCGTAGGCAATCAGATTGTATTTAATAATGCGCCTTTAGCTGGTGATTTATTTGCCGGTGAGTACTCTTTCCCAGAGCAAACCGGCTTTGCAACCACAACAGAATTAAACAACTTGTCGGATGTCGTTGACACAAAAGCAGACACATCGACAGTTACATCAGAATTAAGTGGTAAAGCAGACAAGCTAACATTTAATACAGCAGTTGCTGATTTAAATAGTAAGTTAAATGAGACAGACGCGAATCTAAAAGACCGTGCTAACCATAATGGTTCTCAGTCCATATCAACCGTCACAGGTTTGCAAGACGCTTTAGACAGCAAGAGCGGCAATGATACCGATGCGAATCTAAAAAACCGTGCCAATCACAGTGGTACACAAGCCATAGCAACCGTCACAGGTTTGCAAGACGCTTTAGACAGCAAGAGCGGCAATGATACCGATGCTAATTTGCAAGCCAGAGCCAATCATACAGGTACCCAAGGGCAAAGCACTATTGATAATCTTGTGGCTGATTTAGCCGGCATGCAAGCTGCTCTAACTTTTGGTATTAACGACACAAATTCAGTGAAAATGAATGGCTCTGCTACCCCGGGAGACTATGTTAAATTTACATCTACCGGAGTTGAGGGTGTCAGTACGAGTACCCTCGTGACAGATTTGGATTCGGGACTGTCAAAATCCACAACTCCTAGACTGTCCGCGACAGATGTTCGAGTAACAATTTCGAATTGGGCTGACTATTCATCTCCCACTGTCCATGTGACGGGCGATGGATTTCAGCCGATTTACACGCAAGCGGGCTCAGTACTTTACATAACCAATGCTGGAATTGGTGCGCATAAAATTTACGTGCAAATTAATGAAAATGGGAAGATTTCTAGCGACACTGCTGCTGCATCATTGACATTGCCGACCTATCGGTATTACCGGATGACTTTCGAAACTGGATACCTCGGAGGTGGATCAATTGTAAATGAAATTAAATTTTATACAGGTGCGGGACAGACTGGAACGGCATATCCGTCGAATATGACGTCAAATACCACTCCAAGCCCATTCACTGCTACGCAAAGTGGTTCAACAACGCCCCCTTATAAAGCTTTTGACGGAGCATCATACAACCTGGGCTGGTGGTCCGGCAACGGGGCCGCTGGGTTGAGCAGTGACTATTTGCAAATCGATCTAGGCGCTTCGGTTGAGATTAAATCGATGAAAATGGTTTTTTATGCTTCCTATAATCCGGCTCGAATTACCGTGAAAGGCAGCAAAACAGGGGCTTTCACTGGCGAAGAAATTGTTCTTCTCAGCATGGCGGGACTAGAGGGCGGATCAGACATAAACGTTGGATAAGGAACTCAAACAAGGACTTTAGCGGGTAAAAAAACTATCGGCTACATTACAAAGTTTTTTATAATTAAACAGGATTCACTATGTCACAAGTTCAAATTAATAGATCAAATGCGGCTGGCTTTATCCCTGACTCACTTCTACCGGGCGCACTATTTTATAACTCAAAGGATAATAAGTTATTTGTAGGCGTTGCAGGAAGTGCCCCTGTGCTTATTACTACAAAGCCAGATGAAATCGCTATTCAGCTAAATGCTGCCCAAGCTATTACAGACACACAAACTGCAACTATCGACTCTTTAAAAAGCACGAAGCGTCAAACCATAGTAAGCACTACTGCACCTCAAAACGCGCAATCTGGTGACTTTTGGTTTGATAGCCGTCGTAAAAAGTTGCATGTGTTTTCAACAGAATGGGTGGCTATGAATAGTATGTCTTAACTTTCAAATACAGGAAGCCCCCATGTCACAAGTACAAATTAATAGATCTGACGTTGCTAATTACGTCCCGGCAACATTGCTGGTCGGCTCCATGTTTTATAACTCAGCCGACAACAAGCTATATGTTGGCGGAGCAAACAACCAACCAGTTCTGGCATCAAGCACGCCTGCAGCAATTGCAGCACAGCTTTCAGCCATTGAATCGGCCAACAGCGCCCAAGCAGCAGAAATTGCAGCGCTTCAAGCTGACCAACAAACAACAACAGTAGCAGCACAGCCCCATAGTGCTCCTCAAACCGGAGACTTTTGGCTTAATACTGTAACTACAAAGCTACAGATTTATACTACGGAGTGGGTTGATGTAACGCAAGCTGAGGCAACCAATTGTGGCGCAGGTAGTAATTACCCGGTAAGCACGGACGAGCTATTTCAGCACTTAGTCTTTACACCGGATGTAGATGAAGTTGCACAAGGTTTGGCTATGCTTGCAACTGCAACAACTTATGCAGAGCAGTATACGGGCCGCTATTTTGTAGAGCGAGATATTACGCAGTACTTTAATGATTTCCCTTTCCCGGTTAAAAATAAAAAGCAGCCATTAGCATTGTTTGGTGGTATTACCAGCGAAGTTAAAACCATTACATACCATGATGATACTTACACAAATCAACTGCTTGACTCACAGTCTTATCGAGTTGTAGATAAAAATTCAAAAACATATATCTACCCGGCAATGGGCCAAGACTGGCCGAATGCTGTAGCAACCGATGAGCCTGGGCATATTGCAGTTACGTATACTACCGGCACTTCTGGCGTGCCAAGTTCAGTTAAATCAGCCATATTCTTAATAGCCGCATCACTTTGGGAAAACCGAGAAAATGAGCATGTTGGTTCACGAATAATTGCTATTAAATCAAGCCTTGCAGCAAAAGACTTATTACACCCTTACAAGTTGAGGTAATACTATGAGAGCCGGTAAATTAAGAAATAAGGCAACCATATATGTACCTACAACAGCGACTAATGATTGGGGCGAGATTGAACAAGCCCACACCGCGTTAGGTACCTATGCCTGTAGCATTACAACCAAACCAAAACGAGAGCTTTTAGAAGACGATACAGCAGTCTCCAAGACTGAGTTTGACTTGCGTTTCAGATACTATGCAGACCTCGCAAGCCTACCCCGCAGTGCCTATATTGTAGTGGCCGGGCTGACTTTAGAAATAAACTCTATTGCTAACATTATGCTTAGAAATAAAGAAATACAAATGGTATGTGAGGAGCGCACATGATTGATATTGATTTGCGTACCCATCTGCTTAGTAACTCAAACATTTGTAATATGATTGGCACATCAGTTTATGCTTTGCGCCTACCTCAAAACACAAACGCTTCAGCCATTGTATATGACATGGGGGAGGGCTTTGCTGAAACACAAGTTGGTAGCTTAGAAACTGTGGTCCGACATAGCGTAACTTTATCTGTATATAGCCCAAGCTACGGCAGTATGCGCCAACTAACAAAGCACGTAACAGATCATATAAACGGCTTTAATGGTGCTATGGGCTCGACCAACGTAACCGGAACCTATTTAGTTTCCACTATTAATACCTACGAAGAAGAGTCAAAGCTCTACCGCACACTAATTTTATTAAACATATTCACAAATTAAGGAATAAACAATGAGCAATATTGCATCCCCATTCCATGGCCTAGCTACTGAATTACACATGACAACTGCTATTGATGGCACTATCGACGCATCAACTAAAGTTGCTGAAGTTTCATCAGTTGGAACACTCGAGCTGTCAGCTAACATTATAGAGTACAACAGCTATGGCAACGCCTATAAGCATAAATTAGTGGGCCAAAAAGACGCAGGCACTTTGAGCTTAACCCTAAACTGGGAGCCAGGTGACGCTTCACATACTGCTTTAAAAGCCAAGTACGACAACGGCGGCGAGCAAACCTTTGCTGTTCGTTGGGTATCTGGCAGCGAAAATGCCACAGCGCAATTTACAGGCTACATTTCATCTTATTCAATTGATACGCCTGTCGAAGACGTTGTAACTGCTAACGTAGAAATTGCTATTGATGGCGCAGTCGCCTTTAACTTAACAACAGCTTAAGTTTTTACACTATGGCGGCACCCTTTCTGGGTGTCGTCTTTAATTGTTTAACTATTATTGGAGACTAATGTAATGTTAGATCGTAAAGCTATTTTTCAGGCGGTTGACCTGGACATTAAAGAAGTACCTGTTCCTGAGTGGGGTGGTGATATTTGTATGCGTGGGCTAACTGCACGTGAGCGTGACCACTTTGAAGCCTCAATTGGGCAAGCTGCTAATCTTGAAAACCTACGGGCACGACTCGTTGTTTTGTGTGTATGTGATGACAAAGGTACACGCACTTTTAAAGATTCAGATGCTGTTGAGCTTGGTAAAAAGAATGCCCAAGTTGTTAATCGTTTATTTGACCTTGCCCGCAGCATGTCTGGAATGTCGGACGAAGATGTCCAGGAGCTTGAGGGAAACTAAAACGAGACCCAACCCGCAGGTTTAAATTTAGGCTTGCGGGTCACCTCGGCATGACCGTGCGCGAATTAGAGAACCGACTATCCTCCAGAGAACTTGCTGAATGGATAGCGTACTTCTCAATTGAGCCCTTCGGTGAAGCTCGAGCTGATTACCGGGCAGGTCTCGTAGCTGCAACAGTGGCAAATTGTGCTGGTTCTAAGAAGCCCCTCCAGCCAACTGATTTTATAAATATATACCAACAACCCAAGACTTTATCTTATATAGATAGACGTCAAGAGCAGGCCGCACAAATGGCTATCTTTAAACAACTTGCAGGGAAATCGTAATGGCTAAAAAAGATTTACTAACAGTAAAGGTTAGCGGATTGCGTGAACTTGAAAAGGCGTTAAATGCCATAGATCTTGATCTAAGAGAAAACACTCTCAAAGCAGCAGGTAAGCAAGCTATGGAACCTGTTGCCGCGAGGGCTCGCCAGAACGTCACACGTGACACCGGTGGCCTCCGTGAGACCATCAAAGTACAAGCAACAACAAACGTAAAGCGACTTGCTAAAATGTCTAATAAGAAGGGCACAGCAATGATTGCTAGCGTATATGCGGGCCGTACGCGCGTAAAAGCGGGTGTCTCAGGGCACCAAGCCTTGCAAGTCGAATATGGTACATCTAAAAGTAGGGCGCAACCATTCCTACGTCCTGCCATCAGTGGTAAACAAAAAGTGGTCTTTATGCACTTCCGCAAGCATTTGCGCAAGGGCATCGATGCTACAGCTATTAAACAAGCAAGGCGCAATCGCCGCCTTAAATAAAAGGAAGCACAATGGCTACGATCACACGACTATCCGTGGATCTAGTAGCAAACTCTGCTCAATTCCGTAAAGACCTTAATAAGGCGGCTAAGTCTGCTGATAAGTCTTTTGGTTCCATGATGAAAAAAGCTAAAGGCGCTACTGCCGCATTTGCAGGGCTAGGCCTCGCAGCTGGTAAAGTTTTCATGGACTCAGCTAAAACTTATGGCAATTTCACGGAAGCATTAAGCGACGTAGAGGCAAAGACTGGCGCATCAGTTAAACAACTGGATCAGCTAGCAACCTCTATGCGTAATGCAGCAAAAGCTACTAAATTCACAGCAACACAAACCGCAGAAGCTGGTACATTCCTAGCACAAGCCGGGTTGAATGTTAAAGAAATAAATGATGCACTTAGGCCTACATTAGATTTGGCAGCCGCCACTAAGACCTCGGTGCAAAACACTGCTGACTTCATGACTAACATTATGAAAGGCATGGGCATGTCTTCGGAAGAGCTTGGGCGTGCGTCAGATGTCCTAGCGACTACTACAGCAAGTGCAAACACTAACTTAACCGATTTAGCTACGGCTATGTCGTATGCCGCACCGTCCATGCGTGCAATGAATATGAGCATTGAAGAAACTTCCGCGTTAATTGGTATTATGGCTAACGCAGGTATTAAGGGCTCGATGGCTGGTACAGCTTTGCGTAGGACCTTTGTTGCGTTATCTACAACTGGTGGCGTAATGGCCTCACAGATTGCTGATGCAACCGGAACAATGACTCTACAAACAAAGACACTTCGTAAGCTAGGCGTCGCGTCATTAGATGCTAACGGCAAAGTACGTAACCTAACTGAAATGCTAAATGATCTTAAAGCTGCTGGCGCTGATGAAGGCGACATGATTAAGATCTTTGGTGCGCGTTCAGGTTCTGCTTTGATGCAGTTTATGAATGAAGGCTTGATGGACGCTGAGAGGCTTAGAGCTAAACTTGAAGAAGCTAAAGGCGCTGCTGAGCGTATGGCTGCCGTGCAGATGAATAATCTAAACGGTGATCTATTACTTATGAACTCGCAGTTCAAAGAAATGCAAATGATTGCTGCTGAAAGTGGTATTAATGATTTGTTCAGATCAATGGCTCAAATGGCTACAAAGTTTATGAAAGACATAGAGCCATTCTTAAAGACCATTGCACCTGCCTTTGATGAGATTGCAATTGCCCTTGGTGTTATTGGGGGTGCCGTTATATTAGGTGGCATAGTAGCCTTAACAGGTGCTATGTGGGGCCTTGCGGCTGCAATGCTTGCCAATCCAGTCACATGGATTGTTGCAGCGTTTGCTGGCTTAGCTATTGTTGTCTATAAAAACATAGATGAAATAACTTTTTATTGGCACCGGTTTACCAAAAACATGGGTATATTTGCCAATAACATTTCAGGTCTAGTTTCAAGTGCTTGGGCGAATATAGGCACAAACCTACAAATCGCGTTTGTTAAAATGCAGTTAGGCTTAGCGACATTTAAGCAGAAGTTTTTAAGCATTTTTAATGGGCTACTTTCAGAGCTTAACCCTTCGGTTAACAAGCTAATTGAAATGTATAATTCTATCCCGTTCCTAGATGATGCAAAGCCAATCACACTCAATATAGATACAAGTGCTGCTGATGCTAAAGTCACTAAACTAAAAGATGAGCTTGTTAATTTAAGTGCCAGTCTTAATACATTTACACAGCAATCCTTGGATAATTCAGTGTTTACACCAAGCGCTGAAGAGGGCTTAACAGGCCCAGGCATTGAAGATGTTATTTCACCTGAAAGCAAAGCATTAACCGAGCAAGAGCAACTTCGTGCAGACCTTGAAGCTAAGGCTCAAATTGAAATGGGTCACCTTAAAAAGCTATTCAATATGAAAGCTGATTGGGGGCAAAAGACAACTGACCTAGCAACAGGTGGTTGGGAAGATATTATTGATGCCGGCGCTAAGGGTTCAAAGAAATTAGCCATGATTCAAAAGGCATCAGCCATTAGGTCAATCCTAACATCAACAGCAACAGGTATTGCAAAAGCACTCGAATTACCATTTCCGGCAAACATTGCCGCAGGCATTAAAGCTGCTGCTGCGGGTGCCATCCAACTGCAAAAAGTAAAAGGTCAATTCCATGACGGTATTGATAGTGTACCCGGTACTGGAACTTACCTACTTGAGCAGGGTGAGCGTGTAGTCGACAACAGACTAAACAAAGACTTGTCGTCATACCTTGCTGCTCAAAACTCAAGCAACTCTGTAACTAATAATCCAACACTTAACTTTAATGTAAGTGGGGGTGATGCAGAAAATGTTGAGCAAATGCTATTAAACCACCGTGGTAAATTTGAAGGAATGATTCGTGATATATACAACGAGTCTGCTCAAAACAGTCCATTTTAATCAATCTGATCCATAAGTGATCCGTGTCGCACTAAGCCATAAACTTATATAAACATTAAGGGCTATAGCTTAGAGCGCGACACGGGTTAAATATGGGCTTCCTAATTCAAAATAAGGAGCATTTTTATGTCATCTTTGTTACTCCCAGTGAGTCCAGAGCCCATTTCTTACAAGATTAGCTCCAAAGTAAATACACTTCAGTCTGAAAGTTTATCAGGCAAAATACTAACTAGAAAAGTAGGTGGCCAGCGTTTTGAAGCTACCTTAGTTTTTCCGCCAATGCAGCGTGAAAGTTTTAGCGCAATACATGCATTCCTTATGGAGCGGGAAGGGGCTAATGGTATTTTTTACGTAAAAATTCCAGTGTTTGGTACTACGCCAGGGGCTGCTGGTGAATACATAAATTATAGCAACTCAACCAAACTGTACATGGTTAAGTCTGATGGTGTAAATACATACCCAGATCAATTAATTGCTGGTGGTACCGTTGAAATGAACAATGTCTCCTTACGCTGCTCTTTAAAAAGTAATGTCCAGATTATTGAGTATGGTACTGATGGTACTGTTCGAATTGAAATCGATGTTGTGGAGCGAATCTAATGTTAAACGTTTCAAATACTTTACGCACCGCGCTTGCGGGCGACAACTTTGAGTATGCCTACATTGTAGACCTTCCAGTTGATTTACATTATACAAATCATGGTAAGGACTTAGTTGTTAATAATACTAGTTATAACTCAAATGGCTTGCTTGTTAAGTTTGCACAAGTTAATCAAACCCAAGAATTGAGTCTTGCCACGTATTCCTTAGAGCTCTCAAATGTTGATAACTCTGTTGCTAAGGCTTATAGCTCAGGCAACTTTAGGGGGCTTACAGGCACCATTTCCCTAGCCGTCCTTGTAAATGGTGTTGTTCAAGGTATGCCTTTAATTATTTATAAAGGGACTATTGATTCATTTAGCATTCGTGAAACAAACAAAACCTCAGTATTAGCAATTAAGTTAACTTCACACTGGGCAAGCTACAACCAAAAGGCAGGCAGGTATTCGTCAGATAGCTTACAACAGGATCTTTATTCCGGAGATCGCATTTTTAAATATGCCCACAGTGAACAAAACAACATTGGGTGGGGTAAACGTTAAGGAGTAGCCTATGATCTTGTCAATTATTATTGCCGTTGTAGCCGTTGTCGGCTCTGTAGTAATGCAGAAAAAAATGGAACAGGATATGAAAGACCAGCAAGCTGGGTTTCTTGTATCAAAAAGTGGGGGGTCAAACCCACTGCGTATTATTTATGGTAAGCGCCGTATTAGTACAGACACTATTTGGAAAGACTCATCGCATAAATACATGGCACAGGATCTTAGTGAAGCCGACTCATATCATGTAGCAAATAGCGAGGTAATCGTTCATGGTGGTACGTCGGCAACAGCAGGTAATAGAAGACATAAAGATTATTTGCACAGGCTAGATGCTTGGTGCCAAGGACCTATTGAGTCCATATTAAATATAAAAGTAGATGATGATGTAATTACGCACCCACGATTAAGCGTTGGTGGTCCTGCGCCTATACGCGTTCTAAACAAGCATGGCGCAGATAGCCAGGAAATGTTTACATCATTAGTTACAAATCAAGATGAAATTTCTGCAGACATGAAAGGTCAAAACGTAGCATACTCCTGGTCAAGATTTTATTATGATATTGAGTCACCTGAGTACCAGGGTGAGCCAACATTAACGGCTGAAATTAAAGGCACACTAGTATGGGATCCACGCGTTAACCCAAGCGATCCTAGCATTAAAGCATGGTCCACTAACCCGGCACTATGTCTTTTAGATTACCTTACGGCCTCGTATGGTCGCAATTTAGATGTTGCTGATATAGAGCTAGATAGTTTTATTGCAGGCGCAAACTCTTGCGACGCGGTTGTGGCACTTCCTGCTGAAACTGTTGTGGTAACCGGAGGTGACTACTACAACCCAACAACCGGAGAATACCATACACTTGCTGAAGGCGACACATATACATGGCATCGCTATGGACAAGCTGTTAACTCTGCACCACGTTACTCTTGTAATGTAGTTTTAGAGTCAACCAACAGCACTAAAGATAACGCACAGGAAATTTTAAAGTGCATGAAGGGCTCTTTGCCGTTTATACAGGGTAAGTACAAGCTAGTGTTAGAGGAGCCTGGTAGCTCTGTTATGAGCTTTAATAACGACAATATACTTGGCACCGTCTCTATAGGTTTTGCAGATAGGGCTAAACGATTAGGCCGTTGTACTGTTAAATTCCCAAATGCAAACAAAGGTTATAAGCCGGATACAATAAGTTGGCCTGCTGCCTACAGCACTTTACATAATGCCTATATGGCTAACGACAATGGGGACGATTTACACACGGAAGTTGAGCTGACAGGTGTAACTGACTTGTACCAAGCACGTGACCTTGCAGAATTTATGGTTCGGGATTCGCGCACCCAAGAGTTTATTACATTTAAAGCACAACCCTCTGCATTAGTCTTGGAGTGTGGCGATCTTATTACAGTTACAAATGACATTTTAGATATAACTAATAAGGTTTACCGTGTTCGCACAATGACAATGAATGCTGATTTAACGGTTGATATTAAGGCCCAGGAATACGATCCAAGTGTATATCCTTGGAACCTTACCGACGAAGATTCCGAGGCTGTAGCACTTGAGCAAGCCCCAACTGCTTTTGATACACCAAGCCCAATTACTAGTTTACAGGCCATGTCAGTTACAGAATCAAACACAGATGGCACTGCAAGCGCACGTATAGTGGCTGTGTGGGAACAGCTTGAGTCAAATACGGCAGCCCCTGAGCTAATTGAAATTGGGTTTCAACAAGGCAGTGAATCTGTAATTTCATGGGTAACACTGCCCCCAGAAGCACAGGCTTATGCATGGGTTGGGCTCCCAGACAACACGCCCTTTACTGTGTATGCTCGGTATAAAAACAGTTTTGGACGGTTTTCAGCAACTACTAGTGCGGCAGTTACAACACCAACTGCCAACACGGAAATTTCTGCAACTGACCAGACAGCACGAACTTCTGCCGATGATGCGCTTTTAGCTGCAAGTGCTGCGCAAGCAACTGCTGGGGAAAAAATATATGCTTTTTATGAACCATCATATATCCAAAGCACCTCAGTTATAGGGCCAGAGCTTGTTGAAAACGGTTCTTTTACTGGTTCGTCTACCTACAATGGGGATGTGTCGACATTTACAGGGGTAGATGGCACTATTTCGTCATATTACACCTCTGCGCGTCTTGTTGAAGATGATAATATCAATCCAGTGTATGCCTACATTCCAATAACTACGGTACCTGGCAAAGACTATCAAATGAAAGTGGATAAGTATTATGGCCAATTTTCGGTGAGGCTTTCAGTATCAACAACAAAGTCCAATGATCATGTATATGCATCAACACCCACTTCTAATAGTAACTCCATTGAACTTAGCCAGTACTTTACAGCACGAAGTGAAACTACCTATGTGTTATTTGAAGCGATTAATTCAAGTGTAGGCCAATACTGTGGTTTTGATAATGTTTCGGTAAAAGAGGTAAGTCCAACGCGCTGGCAGCCAACCGCCAATGCTATTGGTGACCTTTGGGTTGATACTGCTGATAACAATAAGTTGTTCAGATGGAGTGGTTCTGCATGGCAATCAGCCCAGGACGGTAGCACTTATGACGCACTTGTTGGTGCCGCCAGCGCAGCACAAACGGCGGTGCTATCTTCTGAACACGCTCAGGATGCACTTGTTGGTGCCGCCGCAGCAGAACAAGCGGCGTCGCTATCTTATGAATACGCTCAGTCTGCTCTTGGTACCGCCGACTCCGCAGAACAAGCGGCGTGGCGAGCTTCTCATGACGCTCAGACTGCTCTTAATGGTGCCTACAGCGCAGACCAAACGGCGTGGCAATCTTCTGAATACGCTCAGCAGGCACTTGACGCAGCCAAGGGCGCTGTAGCTGTAGCAGCTTTAGCGCAAACCGAGCAGGAAGTGCTTAGTGCTATTGCAGCTGACACTACCCAAATAAATGGCGCCCGCATTATAACTGGTACTGTAAACGCTGCTGATATAACAGCAACGACAGAGTTAACTGTTGGAACAAGCCAGGATGTGGCTAAAGTATCAGGCTCAGATAGCAACTACCGTATTTGGGTAGGGCACACGCAGCCTAACTCAGCACCATTCAAAGTAGCTAAAGATGGCGCGGTAACTATCAAAAGTGCTACTACGGGCGAGCGCTTAGAGATTGTAAGCGACCGAATAAAAGTCTATGACTCGACTGGTCAACTGCGAGTGCAGCTGGGTGATTTAAGCTAACAAAAAAGGGCTCTTCGGGGCCCTTAATTATTTAAGGAGAAGCTAATGAGTTTTGGCTTAAAAATTTATGATGAGTCTGGTAACACGCGCCTCGACGTTGCAGACCGCCAAATAAGGTTTCTAGGGACCTATAGGGGTACTCTTACTTATGGCACTCCTGCTGAAATCTTAATCCCTGGAATGACCAATGATGGTACGTGGGGTATCAATATTCTTAACGTAAGAGCGACTACGGATATTAGAATTGGTGAGGGCAAGGTTGAGCTTGATTCTACGTTTCCAAGTAGTAGCTATGCAGTGCAGGTGTTTCGGATATGAGCTACGGATTTAAAAGTATTAACAACGATGGTATTACCCAAATTGACGGTGCTAATGACAATATTGCAATTATTGCTACTGGTACAGCTGTTGCGCAAACAAAAGAGGGACCCTTAGATAATACGACAGTGCCGTACCCTGCAAATTTACCTGATGACATTTTAATCTTTGCAAAACCTTCAGATCCTGAAGCAGCAACAGGTATTCCGTTTACCTGTATCCAAAAAAGTACAGGGCTACAGTTTTTATTACCACGATACAACACAGCAACAATTGATATTGATTGGGCTATTGGTGTAAAGCACTCAGATATGCCCGCAGATACAAGCCCAGGTTGGGGTATTAAAATTTTTAATGACTCGGGTGGTGCCGCCTTTTCATCCAATAATAAAAATTTTAGGTGCCAATACGCGGCATTTGAAATTGTAGAATACTTAAGATGGGACCCAGTGACCGTTTTTAATATTAATGATCTAACAACAACTTACTGCTTAATGACTGGCCATGGCACAGCAGGCTATGTCTGGAGTGGCCAATTGCGCCTAATTTATTCAATATTCATTGTCTACGATATTAATGCCGGTCCGGATGTGAACCAAGTAGATGGGACAATTGGGTTTTGGACAGGTGCTAGGCAAGCTATGGGCTTTAACATGGGTGGCAACTCTGGGGGCAGGTTTGGAAGTGGCTCGCTTGTGCATTTAGTTGGATCAATAGTCTAGGAGGCTTTAACTATGAAACATAAAACAAGTGCATTAGCACTTCTTAAGCAACATGAGGGCTTTGAGCAGTTCCCCTATGCAGATAGCCTAGGAACACTCACAATTGGCTATGGGCGCAATTTACAAGCCCGAGGGTTGGCTGAACATGAGGCAAGCTACTTATTAGAACACGATATTGATTTAGCTGAAAAGTACCTGGGTGCTTATGATTATTATGTAGAGTTAAGTGGTTATAGGAAAGCTGTTTTAATTGATATGATGGTTAATATGGGGCCTAGTCGTTTAGCAAAATTTATACGTATGCATGCCGCGCTTTTAAATAGAGACTACGAACTAGCAGCCCTAGAAATGCTTGATAGTAAATGGGCTGGGCAAGTAGGCCAACGCGCCCTCACATTATCAAAAGTAATGAAGGCAGGTGTTTTATGAGCATAAACCCATTAACAGTCATTAAGGAAATATTTGCACCTGCTGCAGAGTTAGTTGATAACCTTCACACCAGTGATGAAGAGAGGCTTCAAGCCAAACAACAGCTTCTTCAGATACAAACTGCGGTTAGTTTGCAGCTACTGGAATACGAGCAAAACATAATGGAAAGTAAGCACAGCGTAATTATTGCTGAAGCCACAAGTGATGGCTGGCTCCAAAAGAATTGGCGCCCTGTAACCATGATTACATTTCTAGGACTTGCTGTTGCAGATAGCTTTGGTTGGCTTGCGTCGCCACTAGCCCCACAAGCATGGACTTTGCTTCAAGTGGGGCTTGGTGGCTATGTAATAGGCCGTTCGGCTGAGAAGGCAATTCCTAATATAATGAAAATTCTTAGCAGCAAATAAGGTGTTGGTGCCACCTAAAAGCACTAGCACACTCCACTCACCACTAATAAGGAGTGTCTTATGAGTAACTACTACACCTCTCTGATAGAAAAAATAGAAAAGCAAAATAGCTATTCTTTGAAGGACAAAATGGAAGTTCAATATCAACTCCGCGAAATCTCTCAAAAGCTACAGACGCTACTCACTAGAACCTCATACTTTTTTAGGATCATAATGGTTTTACAAATTATGAGCATTGGTGTGAGCAATTTTGAAACCTTGCTACCATTACTTCGGCTGTTCTTATAGCCTTTTGCCCCGCTTCGGCGGGGTTTTTATTGTAATATACTATGATAGCAATATGTTATTAATCAATTTATTAATATATAATAATTAGGTTAGCAAAGAGCTAATATAAAGTAACGTAACTACAATTAAATAAGGCAACAAAAATGCATAAGCAAGGGAAAAGAGACAATACGAGCATGGAGCTCAGAACACAGGCGGGGCTTTTTGTAAAAGCATTAAGAGCACACCAAGGTATAACCCAACGTGACATTGCGGTTGCTTTGAAGCTAAACTATTACACAATGATTTCACAGATTGAAAGCGGTTCAGCCCGCATACCCCCTGATCTTTATGTGGCCTATGCTAAAGTGCTTAAAGTAGATTCTGCTTTGTTTGTTCAAAAACTTCTTCAGTATTATGACCCACACACTTACAAAGCGCTGTATGGTTCAAAACGCTTAACTGTTAATGACTTAATAGGCATCTAACTTATGCGCGTTTTTAAACGCACCGATAGCCCTTTGTGGCAAATTGAGCTTTCTACACCAAAGGGCAAACAACGGTTTTCATCTAAAACATCTATTAAAAGAGAAGCTGTTCGTCTTGCTACCTACAAACAACAGCAAGTTAATGACGCACAAAATTATGATAAAAAGATGAGCATTACGCTCAAAGAAGCCTGTGCCTTATATCTTGAAGAGCAGTTTCGAAAATCTGAAGCTACTTATTTAAACTCAAAATTCAATATAAGGCATTTATTAGATGAGGCTGTCTGGTCTCCGGAAGTACCATTCGAAACTATAACGGCTAAACAGGTTTTAAAACTACAAAAAGTTAAAGGCCATTTAAGCAATAATTCTATTAACCACATAACAACAGCTCTCGTAACTATGAAAAACCGTGCTGAAATTTGGGAGGTTCGAGCACCTACATTTAAAATTAAAAAACTAAAAGCGGTACAAAAGTTTAGATATTTAAGAGCCGGTGAGGAAGAGCAACTATTAGCGGCTTGTAAAGAACAGAATATTAAAGACCTTATTATTTTTTTAGTAGACACTGGCATGCGCATTGGTGAAGCAGTGGCTACTATGTGGTGTGATATAGAAGCAGGCAGTGTTGTAGTGTTCCGCAGTAAGACAGGCAATAGGACACTTCTTCCAATAACACCCAGGCTGCAAAAGATCTTAAACGAGCGTGAGTTACGTTCGGTAAGTGCTTACATATTCCCACATGCCACTGTGTCAGGGGCCCACCGCACACCTGCAACAAAAGGTATTCGTTTAGCAGCCATGCGCGCTGGACTTAACACGCCTGAAATTGTTAAACGCTTTGGTAAGTTTACAGCGCATAGCTTAAGAGATACCTACGCAACACGCCTGGTTAAAGCCGGGCTTTCTTTGTACCAAGTTCAAATTATGCTTGGGCATGCTTCTACCCAACAAACTCAAAAGTACGCACATTTAACTACGGCAGATATAGGTAATAAAGTTCTTGAGGCACTTTCTTAGCTTCTAATTATAGTTGCATAGTTTATGCATATAAGTATAATCAAAGACTATTAAGTTAAGTAACTTTATATATTGTAAGTACGCTAAATAAAATTATGCGGGCATACTTGTGACGTTTGGAATTTAATTTAAATAGAGGGTAAAGGGAATGACTTGGTTATTAAAAGGGTTTATTAAGAGCAAAGCAAAACCGGAAAGTTCAATTAGCTATGCGCACGAAGTAGTATCACTAGGGTCTTATGCTTTAAAAAAGTATGGGGCTGCAAACATTACGCTTTTTCAGTTAGACCAGGCAGAGGCGCTTGGTCACTTCGCTGACAATACCGGATTAACTGCAAACCCTACTGATTCAAAGGTTCTTTGTTTTGTAACTACAAAAAAGGACACAAAAGAGACGCAGTACTAATTTAGTAGTTAAGTAACTTTGTAAGGCTTACCCCTGTAAGCCAGTGGTAGCCTGCTTAATTTGGCTCCGCCTGCTGGGCTCGAACCAGCGACCCAATGATTAACAGTTGGTTGCAGGGGCCCCTACAACTACCTTACCTACGCCGAAAGGCTTGTAAATACTGACTTCCCAAAATCAAACCCTTTTAACTCTGGCTTAAAAAAGCCGGAAAGTGGACACGTTTTGGACACGGTACAGTAACTTTGCGTTAATTAATTGGTATTAAAGGTTTACGCAATATATGTATCACGACATTATCAGCTGTTAACGAATGGTAATTTTAGCAATCAAGTAACACAACTTGTCTAGGAGATAGATATGAGAGAGCACACACAAGAGCAATTGATTAAGGAAATAATGTGGGAAAATCATCAGATAGAAGAGGGGGTGCGAAAGTACCGAGAGGCCTTAGAGGATAAAACACTTGATGGAACAAAAGGGGGCATGCGGCTACTGCAAGAAGCAATGCCACACACGGTTGCCGGTATTAAAAAGGCTTACAAAGAGGCTGAAGCTACATTACTAAGTGGTAAAGCCGGTAATCAACCCAACTGGATGTTTTTGATTGGTATGGTATCGGCTGAGCAAGCAGCCGCTATTACTATTAATAAGGTAATGGCACACATACAAACAAATAAGGGGACTCAGGGGTCTTACGGTCAAAAGCAAATGAGCTTAACTGGTGTGGCTAAGTTAGTAGGCCAAGCGCTTCGCCAACAGTTAATGTTTGAAAACTGGAAGAAAAACGAAAAGATCAAACTTAAAGAGCATAACGAAACTGCTGATATTGATGACCAATATAGTAAATCGTATGCCGAACAACTTATTGAAAGGGCTCGAGGCAATGTAACACGCCCAAAGCTAGCTAGATGGAAGGCTAAGTTTGAAACTTACCAAAACATTGAATGGGGTCAAGATGAAGTCGTAATTGGTATGAAGTTAATTGAAGTGCTTATTAGTACCAACCCTAATATTTTTACATACAAAATGATTAGTATTAAAGGTAAACGTACAAGATTATTAGAGTTTACTGATGAAGCATGGGCCACTATTACTCAATGCAATGACAGTGCCGAATTACAAAGCCCCTTACTTCTACCAACATTAATCGAGCCGAAAGAGTGGTGCTATGAAGATGGCAAAGTGGTTGGTGGGTATCATCACATGCAACAACCACTATTTACAAAGAAGCTATCAGCGCACACGGCCGCAGATGTAAATGCACCTTCTCAGCGCTTTTTAGAGTCTATTAATAAAGTGCAAGAAACAGCATGGAGTATTAATCCATATATCTTAATGGTTGTTGATATGATTATTGGCACAGATAAAGCACTTGGTGGTGTGCCTCGTATGTGTGAGCTACAAGCACCTAAATTGGACAAAGAAACTTTTGAGGCTTTAACAAAAGAAGAGCGCACTAAGTTTTTAACAAAGCAAGCAGGTATTCGTGAAGACATTGCAAGTCAACGTGGGCGCCATTCAGCCTTTGTTCGTAAAGTGGCTATTGCTCGTAAAATGCTTACCCATGATCGTTTTTACTTCCCACATTTTGCTGACTTCCGGGGCCGACTTTACCCAATGCCTGCAGAGCTAGCACCTCAAGGTGACCAGGTTGCAAAGGGTTTACTGCAGTTTGCAGAGAAACGTGAATTAGGTGAGTCTGGTTTGTTTTGGCTTAAAGTACATATTGCAAACACATTTGGAAATGATAAAGACAGCCTAAAGGATCGTGCTAAATGGGCTGAGGATAATATTAACATGCTAGCTGATTGTGTTATTGACCCATTAAATAACACTGAATGGGCAGGGGCTGATGCGCCTTTACCTTTTTTAGCTGCTGCCTATGATCTTGTAAATGCTTACGAACTTTCAGATCCAACTCAATATGAATCGCATATTGCTGTGGCTATGGACGGGACTTGTAATGGGATGCAATTATTGAGCCTTTTAGGGCGCGATAATCTTGGTGCTGAAAAGACTAACTGTCGTCATTTTAACGAGCGCTTTGATTTGTATTCTGAAGTTGCTACAAAGGTTATTGAAATATGCAAAAGAGAAACAACTAATAATGCTACAGCCGAAGAATGGTATAAGCGGCTTCATAACAACCCAAGCAAAGCTAGGAAAACTGTTAAAAGGGCGGTAATGACAACTCCTTATGGTGTTACCGGTCGTGGAATAGCCCAGCAGCTAGTTAATGATCGGCACTGTAATGACCTAGGACAGGTCTCCCGGGCTACTGCTTCTGATTACATGAAAGAATGTATACTTGAGGCTATGTCTGAAGTTAATGGTAAGGCGGTTGAAATTATGGGTTACTTTCAAAATGTAGCAGGAGCCCTAGCATCAACTGAGCAACCCCTTTCTTGGTACACACCAATGGGACTCAAAGTAACTCAAGCCTATTATAAGATGGCCGATAAACGGGTACAAACAGTATTTGGCACAGTTATCCTTTGGGCTGAAGATCATGAAATGGGATTAGATAGTCAGAAACAATTTCAATCAGCTGCTCCTAATGTGATTCATAGCTTTGACGCTGCAATGTTGCAACTAACTGTAGAAAACCTTGCTAAAAAAGGACATACAGATTTTGCTATGATTCATGATAGCTATGGAATGCATGCTGGAAGCATTGCGGAGTTACATGCTACTTTAAGAGAAGCTGCTTACGAAATTTTTAGCACTGACAACTTAGCTGAGTTTCATGAATATACACAAGCACAGACTGATACAGTGCTGCCAACATTACCAACCCAGGGTGATTACGATATAGCTGAGATACTTAGAGCGCCTTATTTTTTCTCATAAAGTACAGTAACTTTGAGTTAAATAACTAAATATTGCATAAAGTAGTGTACGTGGGCTAAATACCTCGACATAATGTTTACATTAAATAACGAAACGCAAGGAAAAAACAATGGAAACTATTATTGGTAAGCAAGTAATCTTAAAGCCAGAGTACCAAGATCGATGGCAGTATTGCTTTAGTTATGACAAGCCAGTTTTTAGAGCGATCGACGAAATGGAAAAAGGGCGCGTGACTGTTGTCTGTGAACTCCCGGGCTTTAGCATTCCGCCAACATATGTAATTAAAGATTACATGATTGAAAGCATTAAATAAACAAACACATTGAGGGCAATACTATGACAGCGTTGACTGAAAAAGAAATATATGAGTTTCTAGATAATAATAGAACCTTAGCTGAAATAAAAAGTGACGAAATATTTGTAAAATCGATTGAGTGCAACTTACCTGAATGGAAAAAAGACAACAAGTTAGGACACCTTCACTGGGAGCGTGTTGAGCGCCTTGAATATATTAAAGCATTAAAATCATATAGTGACTTTTATAAATCCTAAAAGCAATCCCTTCGCCCCTTAATTGGGGCTTTTTAGGTGAAAGGTGTACAGTAACTTTGAGTTAAATGAGTTTATATTGCATAAAGTAGTGTACGTGGACTGAATACCTCGACATAATGTTTACATCAAATAACGAAACGCAAGGAAATAACGATGGACAGCATAATTGGTAAGCAAATAATCTTTAAGCCAGAGTATCAAGACGCCGGAGATGATGAGTTTATTTTTAGAGCACACAGTGAAATGGAAAATGGGCGAGTAACCGTTATTTGTGAAATACCAGGTTTTAGCTTTCCATCAATATCTGTAGCTAAAGACTACATGATTGAAAGTATTAAATAACGAAACGCACAGAGGATAACAACATGACTGATTTAACAATTACTGATATTTATTTTGCTGACCAAATTATTATGGATGTTGCTGAAAAAGGTAAGCACGCTATTCCAATAGAAATTATGGACATGGACAACAAAAGTGCAATCTTAGCTCGAGTTCGGCACCAGCTTTTAGAATTGCGGGCTGAGCACACAAGCCCTAAATATGACCACGTTCGGGCTCAAATAGACCAAGTGCTAAGTATATACATGATGCAGCCTGGTTTTTATGACTAAATAAAACCCCTAAAAGCAATCCCTTCGCCCCTTAATTGGGGCTTTTTAGGTGAAAAGTGTACAGTAACTTTTAGTTAAATAACTAATAGAGAGGTCTAAAAAATGAAAGAGTATAAAGTAGTAAGAAAGCAAACTATTATTTCATATGCATATGTAAAGGCTGATAGTTGGGAGGATGCTGAGGCAATAGCAAAATATGGGTTTCACGATTTTGAGATTTGCCATGAGGTTGAAGAATATGACGCCGAGGTCAGTAATGACCTTATTAATTGATGAAATAGAAATGCAATTTTATTTTCACGGGTTTATTGCGCCCCCATTAACTAGGAAAAGAATCGCCTCTTATTTAACAAGGGGCTTTTCTATTGATGCTATTTATTCGCTAGGATGTGACGCATATTGTCATGGCAGATACTTTTAAGGAAGCAATATGTATTTAAAAGACGATCACATGATCCCCGTTATAAAACGCTTAG
>Ga0115570_10000235_pt1 | contig 44244 bp, 39 predicted proteins | sample COGITO_mtgs_1205_3_FD_87294 | JGI IMG/M metagenome (GOLD analysis project Ga0115570, IMG submission 87294) | Pelagic marine microbial communities from North Sea - COGITO_mtgs_120524 | ecosystem: Environmental > Aquatic > Marine > Epipelagic | place: Germany:Helgoland, sampling site Kabeltonne... | reverse complement strand
GTGGAGGTAAAGGTGGAGGTGAAGGAGGAGGCGGAGAAGGTGGAGGTAAAGGTGGAGGAGGCTGTGTGGGTGGAGGAAGAAGAGGAAAAGGTGGTGGTGGTTGTGTAGGTGGTAGAGAAGGAAGAGGAGGTGATAAAGGGGGTGAAAGTGGAGACGGTGGAAGTGGAGGTGTTTTCCATTTTACAGTAAGAGAATTTTCAATAGATTCTTGGTTCATATGGAATCCTCCTTTTAGAAAATTAGTGTTTAATGAACTTTTCAAATATTCGTTTTGTCCAATATCATAAATTTCGAGTGTTTTTATTACGTTTTCTGTATTCTTATATTTAACTACAACGTTTGACTCGGTTGATATTTCTGAAAAACATGAAAATGAATAATACATACCATTACTATCATAACACGCAGTTCCTTCTAAACAAGGTTTAGGGATTGCAGCATAAGAATGTTGAACTCCATTTTGAAAACATGCGACTCTATCATCGGATGATTGAGTTACATATGGATCATCGATTACAACATAAATATTTTGATGAAATCTGCCTAATATATTGTCTACTGTCAAATTTGAACTTATAGGATTTTCCAAGAAAGATACAAGATTAGCTATTATTAAGTACATTTATGTCTATGAATAAAAAAAAAATGTTTTAAAGTACACGTCCTATAAATATATAAAACTTGTACTCAAAAAAAATTTATTCAAAAAAAATATAACATTTTTACACTTACTTTATAAATATTCGTTTGTTCTATATGGTATAGTAGCAAATTTTACATTGTTAATTTAATTGTAAGCAAGTCCTGCAACGCCTTCTCTAAATCTTAAGATGTTGAAATTACGGGCAAATACCATAACAGTGCAAGTTTCTTTTGCTAGAGAATCTTGTAAATCCAAGATTAACTCTACATGATCGAGACGTGACATATTACATGATCCAGATGGCGAAGTACTCGATTCAGCGTCTAAAGCAAATGAAAATACATATATAAATGCATCTGGAATGTTACTGTGATGCTGATAAGGCTGTACCCCTCTGAAATATATAGCGGGTTTTGTACCCCATCTGGATTGTGAATTGAGTAGTAACTGAGCTGATTTCAGAGGATCTCTTCCATCTACACCCGATAAGTTACCAAGGTTATTACATCTATCTTGACATTGTCTTCTTACAGCCCAAATGATTTCAATACAAGGATGATTAAATGAAAGATTTAATCTAACTTGCGAAGAATTTGTAACTTGGTAGAATGATTGATTTTGAACCACTAATTGTTCGAAATGATTCGATGCGAATCTATCTCTCTCTATATTGTCTAAAAACACATATGTAATTTCAAGACTTGCTTTAAGATCACCGTTTGTCATACAACATGCAGAGTTGGCCTTTTTGACTGCAACATTTGCAGACGAAACTACAATTAACTTTTCAAGTCTTTCAAAATCTACCCATAATTGGACACCATGGTAAGCTAACGATGCAAGAGATAGTGCGGATCCACTAGCTAATGTGAACCAAAAAGGTAACGGAACATACATTTGGCGATCTTCGCGCGAATCACAAATTAACTGGGATCTAGTATATCTTCTTCCACAGAGTTCTGTTAATCTGCGTCCAGATTTGCCACTCAACTCTTCCCAGCAGTACATAAAATCTCCTAAAATAGTATCTACAGTTTGTCCACCTATCACAAGTCTCGCCTGTTTTACAAGAAAATGTCCACAATCATTTGTGTAGTGACACCAAACATTTCCTAATTCTGGACAAAGTGCATCGGGACAATCATCCGATTCTTGGCAACAATCTAAAGATGTAGCTGCACCATAATTTTCTTTTGCCCATTGGTCTTTTGCACGTCTGATCATATCAGCTTTCGTGGTAGTGTCTGCGTCATCAAAGGTTTCGTCTAAATAATCAACAATTGCAGCTTCGTCTTGTTTAGCACACGGGGCACAAGATTGATCCATAAACACGGGAAATTGATTTCCTGGTACAATTCCTGCACATTGTTCACTTTCGGTATCACAAGCTACTAAACCTGGAAGTTGTACGTTTAAATATAAATAATGAATTAAATCTCCGACTCTATTAATAGTCGCTTGAGATTCTCCACCAAATGCAACAGTAGTATTAAATGGTTGTGTAACGGACTCGCATGCGAAACGAGTATGGCGAGTATATTTAGTTTTCCAGTGTGTATGCGTAGCATTATCCGACAAGTAGGCGTCTAATGCTCCGGTTGCGACAAGTTGAGAAATTGTACCTTGGGGCATATTTCTTGATTTTTGTTTAATTTAACAAAATAAAAAAATATTGGGACGCTAACTGACGCAAAATATATGCGTTTATTTTACAAATCAGAATTTTTTTTTAGAACAACAAAAGACAAACTAAAAAATGTCTAGTAATGAACTCGAAGTTACTGGCAATACATCTGATACAAAATTAGTCGAATCTTTTGTACAAGATGTTAACAAAATAGTATCGAATGATATACCACCCTTGGATTTGAAAGATCACAAGGAACCCTTGGATAAAAAAAATAAAAAATCGCCCAAACTTACGAATAATGAAGAGGATAATGAAGAAGAGGATGAGGATGATGATGAAGTAAGAAGTAATGATGATGACGATGAAGCAGGGTCTTTAGAAGACTTTATAGAAGAAGACGGTGAAGATGATGAACTTGATAATGAAGAAGGGAGTGGTGACGAAGAAATAGTTTTATCAGAAGAAGATAAAAAAAAAAGAGATTTGGAAGACATTAATTTCGATAATATTGTTGTGGGTAAAAGACAAAGAAAAACAGTAAAAAGGTTTGAAGATGAAATTTATAGTTCTAAAGAATATAAAAAAATGATTCTGTGTGATATACCAGACGATGAACTACAGGCTGCTTTGGAAAGTGATGAGGAAGAAGAAGAAAGTGATGATGATGATGGATCATATGTGGAAAAAGAAGAAAATGAAGATAATTCGGACGAAGATAATTCGGATGAAGATAATTCGGATGAAGATAATTCGGATGAAGATAATTCGGATGAAGATAATTCAGATGAAGATAATTCGGGTGACAACAAAAAGAATTACGATACAAAAAAACAAAAAAACAAAAAAACAAAAAGTAAATTTAGTATAAGTTAGAAATTAGAGTCTGTAAATTATGTTTTTTAATAAATAAAAATACCAACGTTTTAATTTATAGTTCATCTTTATCAAGTGAATGACATATACCGCACGAACGTGGACATGTTTTCATTACTAGTTCTTTATTTTCACCATTACATTCTCCTATTTTTTTCCATTCTTCACATGAGCTTGATTTGTCCATACAAGATGTTGTACAAACTCCGCACATTTTAGGACATTCTTTCAGAACGACAGTAGGATTATTAACACACTCAAACTGAGTCCATCTTCTACATTGTGTTATATTTTTGTCAATACATTCCGTATTATCATCACACAAACCACAACTTTGTGGACAAGTCTTCAACATGAATGATGGATTTTCTGAACATTGATTTTGTTGAGCCCAATTCGGACAAGAAACATCGGAATCGATACATGCATCTGTACATACACCACACGATTTAGGACACGTAAAAAACATGAATCCAGAATTATCTTTACATTGGTTGTTTAAACTCCATTCATGACAATTGTTGTCTTTGTCATAACATGACGGGGCACACAAACCACAACTTGTTGGGCAGTTTTTGTACATGAAGTCTGGGTTTGTTTCACATTCGTTGTTTTGTGACCAACTTTCACAAGAAAGATTATTATCTCTACAAATATGATCACATACTCCGCATGAATGCGGGCAAACTTTTTTTACATGCATACTGTTTGTAGAATTACATTCTCCATTTAGTGCCCAATTCGCACATGAAATGTCACTATCTGTACAAAATCCAAGCGATGCTACGTCTTTTATGAACAAAATAAGCAAATACTTTATCATTTTATTTGATGATTTAAAAAAAAAATAATAATTAAACGAATTTACAATTTAGCATTATTGTATTTGATAAACCATTTTTAAAATTACAAAAACTCAACTTGTAGATTTGCAGTTTCCACACTTCCGTACTTTAGTATACATTCATCATCTAAAGGGTTGTTGGAAATACCAATTGCCATATTTTTGTTATATGAGTAAGAATTTGTATGTACCTGTTTTGATTTTACATACGTTCCATTTATTAAAGGAAACGAAGGAACTACAATTTTTACTTTTTTTTTCTTAAGTTTGAATGTCTCTTCAATCATTGAACCTTTGAAATTAATATCTTGTATTATGCTGTGACTTCCAAATAAAAAATTTTGACATATACAAACAGAAGGTACAAATTTTGTATTCATAGACCTAAATTTTTTAAGACTTCCATTAATTAAGAGTTCTTTATTCTTAAGTATTGTAGGAAATGTTGCTATTTCTTTTTTACAAGGCGGACATGTTATAAGTACATTTTTTTTAGTAAATTCTATGCAATTTATATCCCAATCTTTAAGTGGTTTTGATTTTAAAAACAAAGTTATATAGTCTTCATTGTTATACATTTTTTCAATCGATTTATTTATATAATCTTTATTGTTCTTTGAAAACACATACATTACATGTACTTTCTCTTGTAAATCTATTGGTACGTTTATAGTCTGTTTTGATTTTCTGCATTTTATTACAACACCCACTTTAATGTTTTCAGAATATAGTGCTTTCATCAAAATATCTCTTACAGATTTCTCCCAATTTTCACCGTAATCAAAAATAGAAATCACTAAAATTCTTTCGTTTATTAAAATATTTTCCTCATATGTTTGGTAACCATATCTGAATATTATTTTTTGAATAAGCGCAGTGACAATTGCAAATATTATAATGTAATATGATAACTTGTACATTTACCTTTCTTGCTTTTTGGTTTATTTTTTTAACTTAATATTTTTCGTAACCTTCGCCCATCTTGGTTTTATATACTCTTTGTTTCTTTTTGTTTCAACTTTGTTCTCATTTGTTAGGACTGATATTTCAGAATACGAGCAACTGTTTTTACAAGATTCTGGTACAGAGAAAATATTTAGGTTTTCTGTATTTTTATCCATAAATTTAATATACTTTATTTATTAGGTCAATATATTATAACTCTGATACGTTAAATGGTTATTTTAAGTTAATTTATAAAGACTCATTATTAACGATAAATACAATTTAACACTCTACCAACAGTTTAATGACATGACAACTTGGTATTTTAAAAGTTATTTTTTTAGTTGCTTCATTTGGCCATGTTTTCGTATACCCTATTTTTATAAATTTTTCTTCAATTTTTGCGAAAATTTGAGCTTCTTTTTTTTTATTAATATAATACTTTATTTCATCTCCAGGAACAATTGGTATTCGAGATGTAACAATGCAATTTATCAAATATTTTGTCATTTGTTTACACTTTTAAAATTATTAAATTACTTAAACTTGTTCTTTTATGGTAATTTTTAGAAAATAGTAGCGCATCGATCGACGAGAAAAAAAAAATGATCGATGTCAAAATAATGCGCGGACGTGTTGAAGCATACCCGGTCTCATCAAACCCAGTTGAAGGAAGTCAGATTACACCTCTTAGAATGCGTTATGTTGGGACCGGAGAGCTTTTGAAAATATGTAAAGATGAAAAGCGTGAATTGCAGCGAGAGCTGGACCAATGTAGGCAAGATTTGGAAGAATGTCGGGAAGAAGTAAGACGATTGCAGAACGCTCTTAACGAGAGACGCAACAGAGAAGTCATCGACCGTCACCGTCAGTTTACACAAGATCCAAATAGACCACCTCCGGCACCACCACGCCTGAGACCCCCCCCGCGCCGTCCCTAACCACTAGTGAGCATTTTACTCGAGAATCATTTATGTTTAAGATATCTTACTAACAAATTATAACCGATTCAAGAAAATTTTGTAAGTTGTGATTCCACATGTACAGATAGAATCAGTTATCAATTTCTCAATTTATCAACTCGGCTTTTATTGCAGGTTATGCAAAATATTTATTTAATTTTTACACTACATCATACTGTTGATGTAGTGTTGCATATTAAACTCTAAGGGTGACTCTAGATACACCATCAATGACTAAAATCACGACGGCGACCAACACGAAGATCACATTTAGACTTCCATATGAAGCGCGACAAACTCAAACAGTTGTTCTGTTTTTATTGTACTTGAAGCATAAGTTTAGTGACAACACTTCATTCTTGTTAACTTTTTTGTTGACGGACTACATGAAATCTAACTACATTTATGGTTTAGTTAACAACTATACTCCCAAATCTGTATTTCTACCAAACACGAAGATTTATACGGGAGTTTATGGAATGTCAGTAATTCATATTACCAAGGTAAAGCATGCAACAAAACATACTTATCTTGAATTTATCGCGAATAAAGTAACGAGCAAAAGAATCGTTGAAAATACACTGACTGATTCAGAAACAATCAAATTTGGAAAATTTGTCATCAGTGCCGGGAACAAAGTCAAAAAGGTTTTGTTTTCTAAAAGTCTGTACAATAAAAGAAAGAGAGAAGAAACAGATTGGGCTTGGGACTTGTTGACTATGTGAGTATGAAGTGAGTAATATAAAATTAGTAAAAAGTCACAGAGTCACAGAGTCACAGAGTCTAAAAGGTTTATATTCCAAATTTTGTGTATACGATTTTAAAGTGCTGTTAACATTTTTATTATCATTCGTCAAACATTAAATCAAATGAAAAACGTTGAATCGATCTCTGGTTTAAATCATTACATATCTTGAATTTGATGAATGTCAGAAATGTTGAATTTCAAAAATAGGTCTGACATGTTTACTTCACTTGCCATGAAGCGATCCATTGCAGGAAATATTAGAGATGTAACAATCATTATGTTCAGCATTTCTTTTGAAGTAAAATAAAAAATTTGGTAAACGACTGTAAAGCTTATAGTGTGTTCTTATTCGTTTGTAAGTTAAAAAAAACAATTGGCATGTTTGTGTGTTTGTGAATAGATGCATTTTTAATACAGTTATTTAAATTTAATTAATAATTATTATTAGTGTTACATATTACTTAAATCAGTTTTTATTGTTTACATACAATAGAAAAATGGAATTTGTTTTAGAAAATCAGTGCAATACACTTGGCAGCATTCTTAGAGAAAATTTAGAAAAACAATGTCCTAATGAGTTTGCTACATGTGTAGTACCAGAAGTAACTAGTACATTTTTGTTAGTTACATGTCCAGATTTGTCATCTTTAAGAAAAGCACTACTGTTGTGCAAGGAAGAGTTGAAAGAATTTGAAAAAAATGTAGCAAAAAACAAGAAAAAAAAAACAAAAAAATGATACGTTTTTATTATATAATAATTTTAATTAAATATTAAAATGTATTCATTAGTACCGGAACATGAAAAAAACGCTAGATATTGTTTTGATAAATATGACGCATATTTGTTGTCATCTGTTTTAACAGAATCTGTTTCGACAATTTTATTAGATAGGACGAGAGTAAATAATTTATACTATATACCATCTATTATCGGGTATGCGGTTTCTTTTTATATTTTTCCCAAGTCGTTGGGAAAATACTCTATAGGTGTAGCTTATACAATATGGTGCTGTATTGGAATAATATCTACATCAACTTATGATATGATTATAAACCATACTATTTTTACATTTAAAAAATTTATAGGATTTGTAGTCATACTTTGTGGTATGTTAATTTCATCTATATTATAGTATTTTATATTTTACTGTATAATACAGAATCTTCTGTAAAAACCTGTTCCTTTGTTATTGAAACAAATATGTCTTCATCTACAATGAGTGAAAACCTTTTTGAAGGATTGTAAAAATTCATGTCTTTAAGTTTTGTTCCAAACATAGTTACTTCTATTTTTTCTCGTATTTTACCATTATCGTCAAACTTGAATACTACTTTTATATCATCAAAGTCATCAAAAATATTTGTTTCCAGTTTAGTTTTTGGTACTATAAAACTTCCACCTGGTTTTCTTGCCAGGGGAGTACCATTCATAGTTTTATAGTGTGTAACAAAACCACTTGTTCCAGTTCCGGTGAATGTTTTTGTACGTTTTGCCATTTTTACTTTGTACAATCAAAATTTAATAGACGTTTTTTGTAACACTGTAAAAAATATATGTCAACTAAACAAATATGAAACCTAACTATGACGTTACAACAACTCTTGAAACAATACACAATGTTACATCCATTGATTTCGCGAGTTGAGTAATATTCGTGAACATGTAAGATGTTATAGTCCAAAATTTTATTCGATTAAAATATGGAAAGGTTACCTTCCACAACGCCAAGCTTTTGTTTGTTTCGGTAAAGACGAACAACTAGAAAGTTCGTGTATTGTATAATTATTGGAATGGTGCCGCACTAGTCGTGTCTTTGAACACGAACTGTATGATAAATTAAAATGATCAAAAACTTTATGGCAAAAATGACCAGTGGAAACTTGCCAGCCGGTCATGTTGACAGCCCAGCATCGATGCTTATCATTGAATAAAATACGATGTATGTAGTTAAAGTATTGTCTAGGAATTACCATGTATATGTCGTTTATCCATTCGTGTTGCTTGATGTATCCCGGGAGAAGAATTTTGCTTGAGTTGAAATCACATCCCCAATGCAACACGCTCTTAGTGACTGTGACGTCGTGCCTAAATACGAATAACTTGTCGATTTTATGCAAACAAAAACTTAGCTGAGATACAATCTCTTTGAAATTTGTGACTTGAGAAGTAGTGTTTACTTCTAAGAACACTGTCGTTTCTTTTTTGCGTATTCATCAAGTAACGAATATACATTCGGAGAATATTTTCGTCTGCGGTCGACGCCCATAAAATACGTAAAGTTGTAAATTGTGCGGAGTGGTTTGATCACATAATTATCGATACTTTCATAAACATTTTTTTGGTTTTTTAATGCTTCAGTATGTATTCCCCACCTAAATGGTTCCCCTCGCATTAAAATAGCTGCAGCAAGCATCTTTCTCACCCAAAGAAAGACTTTCTAAAAACTGATCATGTTGAAAAAATATATCCGTAGATTTTACTAGACACGCATGGAGCCCGGTGTTGATCACGACGGTGACCGCGAGGGACAGTCGAATTGTGAAAAAAATATTTTCAAAGTTCGTTTCAGCAACGTCCTTTACATAAAGTATGTTGAAAAATACGATAGAGCAGACAGAAAAACTCGCACAAAACTTTCAAAACACAGACCAGATGATTTTATAATTATACAAAAAATGATGAATAGGATGCTTGCAAAGAGTCAGTGTGTTCCTAGATTTCCAAAGTCTTTTAGAAGTGTTTGTCACAACAGTATTAAATCCGGACTATTACTATAGTATAGTATGTACTAACAAAGAACATATAGAAAAACTTGTTTGGTTGTGTACTATAAAGGAAAAAAAAGTATACAATGTAAAAACTAAAATTGAACAGTTTAAAACTATGTTATCCAAATGTGTTTTCGAAGGAGTATTTGAAGTACAAAAATCCGTCAGAATGTCCCATTTTTTTGTATATATGCAGTATAGTGTCTGTATTATTAGGAATTACATTATCGCAGAACATGAATATAGCATGTTCTGGGTCTATTTTAAGTCTTTTCCTTATAACGTATAAGAATTGACCATACTCTAGATCCCATGGAACTAAAAATTTACACTTGTCTATTTTCATAGTTTTTTCATCTTTAGGTTCCACAATAATAGGAGCACTTGTTCTATATCTTGATTTAATTTTAAAACTTTCTTTTAATCTTTCTTCGAAAGAAAATTTATCTATAAAACATAAATTTTTCTCCATTTTTTATAGTGAATAAAATTATTAAAGACTAATTTTCATACTAAATTTGTAATTCAGCATAATTTGGAAGATTGTCTTCAGAAACACTGTCTTTAATACTATTTAAATTTTTAAAACTTGTATTTATTATTTCTTCTACATCTTGAGAGATGTTTGTACTTTCTTGCTCTGATTCTGTAATGTTTTCTCCCGTATTTTTGGTGGAACAAATGGACATATAAAACATATACAAACAAAATATGGAAAACATTGAAATAAATGTATACCCAAAATATTCATATGAATTCATCTATGTTTTTGGTTCAAATCACTTTCTCTTCTTCTTAGAATATTTACAGAAACTGATGAAGAAGTTTTACTTACTTTGTTATTATTAGATGGTATGTTAAAAATTTCATCGTTGGGATTAAATTTCAAAATCTGTTTCTTAACACTAGTTGTTACTTCCTTCTCATCTGTTTTTTCATCTATTTTTTCATCTATTTTTTCATTTATTTTTTCATATTGTTCCAATACTATAGATTTATTTTGTTTAGGACTTGTATATTTTTTTAATCTTTCAGTTGTTGAAAATTTTTCTTTTTTAGGACTTTTAATAAATCTAAACCGTTCCGTAGTTGAAGGTTTGTCTTTACTTGTTGTAAATTTTTCTTCCTTTTGAGTTTCTTTTTCTTTTTGAATTCTATTGATTGTGTTTGAAACATTTTTAGTTTGGTCAACAGTTTTTATAGTTTTGATATTTAGGTTCATGAAAAAATTTATTTCATTCTCATGAAGTTTTTCGAGTTCTTTTAGAAATTCATCACTGCAGTTTTGCTTAATATCATGAAACTCATTAAAATCTTCCGTCAAATCAAAAATATAAGATATTTTAACGTTTTTTAATACCCATTGATTTCTTTTAGAACATATTTCTAACAAGTTTGTATCTTCTGTTTTCAATAATGAACTATCCGAAATAAGATCTCTTAATGATTGAACACAATTGCATGCATATACTTTTCCTCGTACACTTAATATATACCTTACACAAAACGTTTTTTTATCTAAAACATTTGTCGGAACAAAACAATTTGTATGAATAATACTATCGTTTATATTTGGAATGAATTCATTCCAAAATGATAGTATAGATGTTGGTTTATTCGCGATATCGTATGGTCTGTCTAAAATATGATCACTTATACACCAAAAAGTTTTACAGCAAGATTCTACAGGTGCGTTTTTTCGTACACCATGTTCTTCTAATGATATAATATTTGTTGCGGTAATTGCAGTTTTTAGTTTAGTTTTCTTTAGTTTTGCCGTTTTTATAAGTCTTGACAACAAATCGTCCAACTTTCTTAAATCATTCCAAGCACTTTGTTGTAATGTTATAAATTTTATTCGAGCATCCACTTTGGAAGATTCGTACTCTCCATACAATTCATTTTCTTTATTTTTAGAAACTTCAAAAATGTCATTCCAGTGTACTTTTTTTTTACTTGTTACATTTTCAGGTATCAAACGTTCGTCACTTACATCTGGTTTAAGATACCAGTTTTGTTTAGAAATTCCATGTTTTAATTCTGGTTTGGATGGTTCATCAAACCTTCTTTTATATACATCGGTACACCCTAATAAATTGATAAACAATACGATTTTTTCGTTGTCAGACGAGTTTTCAAGTATATTATTAGCCTCCAATAGAATTTGGTGATCATGTGAGTATGCACATCCAGTGTGAAAACAACCGTCTTGACATGAAAACTGGTCAACTCCCAAATCTTCCAAACTCAAAGATGCATTATTTACATATTGTCTTCGTATGGGTTGAGGATTAAAGGATTCATCTAAACCAAATGCACCTAAAACTACGACTTTATATCCATTTTTTCTAAAAATATTAAATATTGAATTTGATTTTAAAAATGGAAATCCATTCATTCGTTTTAATGATATAAAATCTTTAAATGATTCAATGTAGTCTGTATTTGTTAAGTAAACGTTAGAACTAAATGTTCCACCATTCGAAAAATATTTAAAATGGTCTAAAGAATTCAATGATTTCTGTACAAGGGATCCTGGTATTCCACCCCAATAATTGACAATTATAACTGCCTCCGACATTTTTTAGTTTGTTTAAAAAAATTGTTGAAATAGTACGTTCAAAATTTTTCCAACTGTTATAAATGAATAATCAAGTTCAAAAAGAAAATGCTAAAAATTTGATATATTTATTTGATCACGTAACTATTTCACAACTTTTAAGTTTGGATAAAAAAAAAAAAAACTTATTTTTTAACTTGGTTTTTTCACTTTCCATTTTGAAGTTTTTGCCATTTCTTGGACTAATTTCGAGTGTAATCGGGATTATGAACAACAAATTAGCATCTAGTTCGGTGTTGCTAGTTTCTTGTTTGAACTGGTGGTTTATATATTTTTACTCAATAGCTAAAGCTACCAAATATATTTACGAAAAAAAAAATAGAGTCAATAAACCTATTTTTAGTTATTTTCTTTCATATACCTATCAACTAGAGATGATTGATAAATTGAAAAATTATAAATTTCTTAGCTATTTAGGTTAATCGTGTGCACTATAATCCAGCATAACATTAGATAAAATGAAAAGTATAAAATGCTATCATCATTTGCGAAAACATTATGAATGTCGTCGATGGTTTTACATTTTTTCAAATTTGAGCTTGTTTTACGTAAAGAATTTCTTGTACAATTACAAATGTTACTTATGTTTAATTTTTCAACTTCACATTCATTGCATTCTTTTTCATCTGAATCGTTCATTTTATAATTATCATTAAAATTTTTGAAACAAAGGATCTTTGTCTTCATCATCCAATATTCTTAATTCGTTGTAAGTATTGTCTTGAACATCTGATTCTTTTGTAAAAAAATCGTTCAAGTACATTTTATAAATGACACTTACTAAAACTGAAACCACAAGTGTTACAACAATTGTTTTCCAGTAACTCTTTGAAGGTGTAGACGACACCTCTTTTGTTTCTTGTGTTTCAAGTGCACTTTCAAATTTTTTCCTCACTTCATCGACAGACATTTTTTGAATCTATTTTTTTTTTTAAAGGTTAACTAACGCTTTGTTTTAAATTTAGAAATAGAAAAGTTATCATCATATTGGAAATGGTGTTAGTGCTGACGTGCGAATTTTACTAAACTATATTCAGTTTTTTTATATATTGACGTCAACCTAGTGTGCAGTATTTAAACGTCTTTGAAATTAATAAAAGTAAAACAAGTACTATACAAGTACGAAATAAAAGTGGCATTTGAGGAAGTGTGCAAAAACATCCATACACTTTGTCACAAAATAATTCAGATCCAAACTTGTCACAATACATCTTTTATAACATTACTAAAAATTTAATCGTACAATTTGGTGTATTTAAATTTTTAGGATAGAGTCATAGAGTCTTACGTGTGTTTAATACATTTTTAAGAAAATGTACTTTATATAAAAATGCAACAAGAATCATTATACACCTTGTTTCAAACTCAACTAAATGATATAGAACAATTTATAAATGAAGACGAAAAACACACATTAAACTTACTGAAACAACCAATGAATGAAATTATAGTCAATTTCCCAGTCAAGTTAAAAAATGGACAAACAATTTATTTGAAAGGTTATAGAGTTCAACATAACAATTTTAGAGGACCGTTCAAAGGCGGCTTACGATATCACGAAATAGTGTCTTTAGATGAGTGCAAGTCTTTAGCAGGTTGGATGACTATAAAATGTGCGTTGCAATCTTTACCATTCGGTGGCGGAAAGGGCGGAATAAAGTTCAATCCAAGAGATTATGAAATTGAAGATGTAAAGGAAATTTCAGAATGTTTTTGTAATGCAATACACAGTTATATAGGATCTCAAATAGACATTCCTGCTCCAGATGTGGGGACAAATTCTTTAATAATGGACTGTATGACTAGAAAATACAATGAAAAATCGGTAAAAAGAGACATGGGTGTATTTACAGGTAAAAGCGAAAGATGTGGAGGATCCGCTGGAAGAAACTCCGCAACAGGTCAAGGAGTAATGATATGTTTAAGAGAGTATTCAAAGTACAAAAATATTGATTTGAAGGGAAAAACATATATATTACAAGGTTTTGGAAATGTAGGTTCGTATACTGCACAGTTGCTAAACATGTTAGGTCTTGTTTGTATAGGAGTTGGAGATTACTCTGAATATTTAACTTGCACAGAAGGTTTCAATATTCACAAATTGAGTTTGCATGTTCAAACGAAAGGTTGTGTCAAGGGTTATGAAAGTGGGACAAGTACGACGAAAGAAGATTTTTTTAAAACAAAATGCGACTTTGTAATACCGGCAGCTTTAGAACTACAAATAAATGAAGATGTTGCAAAAAATTTGAATTGTAGCACTGTTATAGAAGCCGCAAATGGTCCGACTTCAAAACTTGCAGATGATATTTTAGAATCTAGAAATATTGATGTTTTGCCAGACATATTGTGTAACTCTGGCGGTGTTATTGTGAGTTATTTTGAATGGTTGCAAAATTTGAGATATGAAACATGGAACTTGGAAAAAATAGAATCGGGTCTAGATAAAAAAATGACGCAAACATTTTATAAAGTAATGGAAGTATCGGAAAAAAACAAATGTTCTATGAGAAAAGCTTCCTTTTTAATTTCTTTTGAAAATTTGAATTGTTTCAATGTTTAAAACAAAACTAATGACTCAAATACACATTCCATTCTTCGTATAGACGGTGTAGTCTTCTCATGGCTTGTATGCATTACTGGAGAATGATTACTATTTAATTTTTGAACTTGTGTTCTAAATACCGACAACATGGACATATTTTTAACGTTCTTATACATTTAGTGTGAAACCTGTTTTTACATCTCAAACAAAACGATGAAGCTACGTTTGTATCTATTTGTAGACATATAGGACACTCTTCTTCTAACATTTTATTATAATAATATAATAAAACAAATAATTATAACTTACAGTTTAACGTTGTACTGTAAAACAAATTGGACATCTTGAACTTGTCGTAAGCCATCTACTTATACAATGTTCGTGAAATACATGACCACAAATAGTTGTACCTGCAGATTCGTTATTTATTTTATCTAAACATATGGGACAACTTTGTTCTGTAGCGAAAGCTCTCCCATTGTAGAGTGAAGTATCTTCAATGTTTGAAGTATCTTCAATGTTTGAATTGTTTTCAACGTTTGAATTGTTTACATTGTTTGAATTGTTTACATTGTTTGAATTGTTTTCAACGTTTGAATTGTTTACATTGTTTGAATTGTTTTCAACGTTTGAATTGTTTACATTGTTTGAATTGTTTTCAACGTTTGAATTGTTTACATTGTTTTCAACATCTACATCATAAACTATTACCGGTGGCGTAACATGAACCGTTGTCATTTTAAAGAATATTGTGCATATATTTCTGAAAAGTATTAAAACGCATTTTTTGTCACACTTTGAAAATACATAACATGAAAGTAATGTAGAATAAATATATATAGTTGAAGAAAATGCTATATAACTTTGAAAGCATAAATATGAAGAACTACTAACAGAAATAATTCCACAAATTTGCTGAGTAATAAAGTAAATAGCACATGAACCAAACTCAAACTTTTCCACACAATCAAAACCTGAAATTGAATGTATTGAGTAAATAGGAAAGTTCCAAAAACATGTTCTATAGTCTATAAATAATACGAACAAAACAAAACAAAATCCAAATCCTAATAAACTTAATGTTAGTAGAACCAATAAATGTTTAGAAGTATCATTCATTTAAATATAATTAAACAAAAAAATGTACAGAATATTAACTTATTAAATTGTATACAGTATTAAACTTATTTTTTTAATGTTTAAAAAAAAATTTATAAACTATAGCTTTATTCAAGTACACTCACAATAAATATACTGATTCATATGTCGTGGTCGTATTTTTATCTGACACGATGGATACCGTTCACTACTGAAAACTCTAATAGTATAGAAAACAATTTAAACCAAGGAATTCGAGACTGTAAAGTTTTGATCAAAGGGAAAAAGTATACTGTTAATATTTATGAAATGAAAATGTCGATGAACAAGCACACTATTTTTTTACAAAGAGAATCAAATATTGGTGATAATGATCATTATTTCTTTATACAGAATTACTATGGAGAAAAAACAGTAATGGACGCTGAGTTTAATTCGATTATTCAAATAATAAACTATTTTTGGATGACAACAAGAAATCAATATTACAGTTATTTTGAAAATTTTAGAGCAGGATACATTGTTGATTTAGAAAATATGAATATTTATATTTATGAAACAAAGTATAAGTTAATGTGCTCCGAATATTATACTGTAAGTGTACCTACATCTTTGAGGGAAATTCAATATACAAACGTCCCAGATAATTTGAAGTGTCCCATTACGTTAGATTTGTTTGAAGATCCAGTGGTTACATGTGACGGACACTCGTATTCTAGGTGGGCCATATGCAAATGGCTTATGAAAAGTAATAAATCCCCGATGACAGATTTAGAATTGCAAAGTACTGTGTGTTTTCCAAACACTGTGTTGAAAAATTTAGTATATGACTTTTTAATCCTTGCATAGACCGAACGGACATATTTCTAATGGAGCAATTGCTTTTAAGTGTAAAAACAGTTTTTCTGGGCCCGAGTTTGTAACACAGAACACCGGAAGAGAATAACTTTCGTAACCTTTTACAGTAAAGTAATCTTGTTCTTTTACATGTACACCCAAAACTCCATTGAATGTTTCAAGTGTTCTCTCAAATAGAGAATATTTAACTTTTTTAAGTTCACACAATGGACATTCTTCAGAAACTACTTTTACATCAAATGTTGTTTCTGCTTCGGAAACATATTCAGATTTTCTGTTTGTGGCAGGATAAACTTGTGATACGAGTTCCGAGCTTTCTGGTGTTACTTGAAATCCTCTCCCAACTCCGAAACAATAACTACTCAACGAATCTAATTGGAAAAAAGCCTTGTACTCTTTTCCTACTTCAAATTCTCCATTTTGTTCGTACAACTGATTTAACATGTTCATCATAGTTCGACCAGTAATAATTTCTTCCATCACCCGACCATTCTCCCAGTGCGTTTCACCTTCTTTTGCTACATGTTCAGGTGTTAAGTTTGTATCTTCAAATGGAATATTTGTAGGCGAAAAAGCTTGTTCTGCTAATTGTAAAAATTCTCCGTGGTTTGGTTTTGAAGAGTTTTTGGAAAATGCATTTATAAATGGTACTTCGTTATCAAAACAGTATCCAGGATATTTGTCACATAGTTTTGAAGGGTTTTTATTTTTGTTTGCCATGAGAACCGTCGCAATTACAAGCTGGTCGAAATAATCACTTATATCGTGTTCTCCCAATCCAGCTTCTATAGAAGATTCATAAACAACCTTGTTTAGTATTTTGGTGGGTTCAATTGAATCCAAGTATTCTGGTATTCCATTCTTTTCAAAGAATCCTTCTACTATAGGATTGTTGGAATAAGAGTTTAACATTTGTACCGACTGACCTATTTTTTTCATAAACTTATCGTCCAAGTTTCTCAAATGCTTGTACAAATTTTTCAACAAGGTTCTTAATTTATCACCTGCAAACGGACCCTTTTCTATATTCTTGTCAAAAAGTGATCCTAAAAATACATACATTGGCCAAGACATGTAATCTCCTTTACCAAAATAACCAATAGATCCATTTAATGGTTTTCCAGATGTTATAGAGTCTGTCCAATCTTTGTAACGGTTTCCACGATATTGGAAAATTAAGTCTCCTATTCTAGAGTCTGACATAAGTTCTGCATAAATTGCAGTTGCTTCAGTTCCATACCCCGCAAAGTATCCGCGTGTATAAGGTATTAAAAATTCTTCTTTATTTTTTCTTCTCAACTCCATACTTCTTTCGTCATTTGTAGGCGTAAGACCCATTAAAGATCCATACGTAGAATATTGTATATCGTGCATACTTGAATGAATCATTATATCGGGCCCAAGTAGAATTTTGCTGTCTGGTCCTAGTTTTCCATTTCTATTAAACGAATCAATTACTGGTGATATCATATTGTTGTGATATGGAGATGCAAGCGCATAATGTTCTGTTGGTATAGATTCCAAATTGTCTGAAAACGAAGAAAATATAGATGGAACTGAAACAAAACCATTGTCAAACATTCCATTGACTGACCAAAAATGATAGATCGCACCATGTGGATAACCCTTTCCAAAAAGTTCAAATTGTATACCATTATAATATTTAGGTAATATTTCAGTTTTATGTACATTACGAGCAGGAAGTTTAGTACCATACACGGAAATTGTAGCTTTGTTATCACATATTTCACAGTCGGCTTCTTTTGTAGTATACGTTTTTATTTCAGAAAATGTAGATTCCTCTTGAAGTAGTGCATTTGCTTCAGAAAACATTACTCTTTTCATGGTTTGAGTGGTTCTATCAATATATACAGTCGACAATTGCATGTCCAAATCGATTGATTTGTGTATAGATTCAAGGTGAACACCAAAAAGATCTGCTAACTTTTGTGTAGTATATTTCTGAACGAGCAAATTTTCAACATGTAAATGAATTGTCCCATTGCTAATTTGTACACTATTTTTAGAACTTGGTTTATTTACAATGGGTATTTCGTGAACAATTACTTGGTTGTAATAATTTGCTTTTCGTTGTGTACTTGTGACATGATCTTCGAGATTGTAAGATACAATAATTTTACATTTTTTAGGAAGTTGGCCCTTTTTAGTGTATTCAGGTTTTAGATAAATTTGGACAGTAGCACCTTCTAGTTTTTCAGGCGAAGGAATAGGTGGACAAACATCATTTTGAGCTTCTATTCTAGGATTTGATCCATTTTTTTCAAATGTATAACTTGAATAAAACCATGATGAATCTACGAAATCTGGTGAAACTTCCAATTCTCCCAATGGGTCTAATGAATATATGTGTGGTTCGTTCTCATTGTTGCGACTAGACCAAATAGGATTATTAAAGTTTATTCCATTTTTACTAAGCCAATTATAGTTTTTTTCAATAGCACCTTCAATGTGCTCTGTTTCAAGCCCCCATGTTTTCTGTTGTTTACTAATAACAGCGTGGCGTGTAGTTGTATAATAAAGTTCTTGATCATTTTTTTTGTACAGTGGATCATTTTCATCTTGTATATCTTCTCTATATTGTGGTATATTTATAGAGACAAGTTTATTTATTTCCATATTAGCAGTTTGTGAAAAGGATGGAGACCAATCGTAATCCATATTTTCCCACTTTTGATCTTGATAATCAAAGTATCGGTTCGCAAGACCTAATTCGTTAAGTAAAGGAAGAGAATCATTTTTTGGTTTCTCTATGCACTGTTCGTGTTCATCAACAGTCGCATTGGGTTTTCCACAACACCCAATGTCACCGTTTGCCAACTTTAAACTATTATATAATCTTTTCACTTCCCAACATTGGTAACCGTTACAGGTTACTACAAATAAACTTAAAAAGTAAATCAACGACGAACTCATTATACTGTTTTAATTGTTGTAAATATTTTTTTTTGAAGATCATAAATGTAAATAAATGTAAATAATTTTAATAATGGAATATAGTGTTGATTTCGTTTAAAAAATATAAAAATGTTAAACTCCATATAATATAAATATTAACATGACTAAATAAAAAATAATACAAATAACAAATATTACAAATAAAATGAAGAGTCCGTGGTCTTTAGGAACACAAACACCTGAGATTGAAAGTTATATGAAAATGTGTATTGAGAAAAAAAATGACTATGAATTATGTAATAATTTACTTGACTATACACGAAGAAACAAAAATAACTTACATCCACTACTTTATAAATTATTTATAAAAGGGTTTGAGATGCATTTGAACGACCCTACACATGAAACACACACATTTGTATGCGAAGTATGTGCCGCATATCACTATAAATTCAAAAATAAATCAGCCGGAAACTTGGAAGAAACATTAAAGTCACTTGAAGGAAATCCTTATATAGCACAATATGTTGTACAAAAATGTTCTAAAATAAAATGTGAAACAACTCAAAACGGAAACCAATGGTTTAAGATAAGAATTATGGTAATGGATGTAGTAACATCTTTCAAAATGCTTAGAAGTAGTACTTTATGGAACATATTTTATGGTGGAAACACACATTCTGTAAATATATCAGAAATACTTAATATAGAAGGAATGTGCAACTGTGAAAAATTGAATGAACTGCATAATCTTAGTTCTTATGTCAAATCAATAACAAATATAGAAAATGTACTAGATAAGAAAATATATACTATTTTAGGAGAAAATCATAATGAAACTAAAATGGAGTTTGCGGACAAGTTATTAGAGTTTTGTAAAGAAAAATGTAAAGGCGAAGAAAAAGTTTCAGTATTTATTGAAAAACATCCTTCTAATGGTGTAGATTTTGTGCAACAGAATCTAACGTGTAATATGCAAGATAATGTAACTATACAAAAATTTAGATGCAATTATCCAATGTGTGAAAACGTGGAGTTTTATGATATTGATGTTAGACATGTAGAATTGGGTTTTTTGAGATATGAGTTTTTGTGCCTAGATTATGATGAAGAATTTAAAAACCTTAGCGAATCATTTCAAGAATTGTGTTTAAATCATATTATGTCTATTTCATTGTTGAAACTTGTTTAAATTGTAATAAATTTGTTGTTTCAGTATCACAGTATTTTCAACAATCGGCTACCAAATATTAAAATCTTTTATACTAAATCAGTTTAAACAATATATGAATTACACTCTCCAATGAGTGAATCGATCAATTCCAAACCATTATTTAACATGGATGACGAAATAGTACCTTTAATATCGGTATCAGAAGAAGGAAAGTTAGAGTTATGTGATGAAACACTAGAATGGTTAAAGACTATAACTCATCCGTTTGGAATCATAACTTGTGCGGGTGTGTTTAGAACGGGAAAGTCTTTTCTTTTGAATAGAATTTTAGACTCAAAACCAGGAAAAGGTTTTGGTGTAGGAGAAACCGTTCAAGCATGTACCAAAGGCTTATGGATTTGTAAAAAAAAAATAAACGCATCTGATAATTTAGACGTATTTGTTATGGATACGGAAGGAATTGATGCTTTAGATGCATCTACTGACCACGATACTCGAATTTTTTCACTCGGTGTACTATTAAGTTCTATTTTTTTGTATAATTCTATGGGCCATATAGATGAAAAATCCATACAAACTTTAAGTTTTATGAGCAACGTTTCTGAATATATAGACTCTGATGTGACACCCCCCAAGTTTTATTGGTTATTAAGAGATTTTTCTCTGCAAATGACAGATAAAAATGGGAAACATCTTTCAAATCAAGAATATTTGGAACAATCTTTAGACGAGTCTTTAGACAGCAAAACAGACACTAGAAAATGTATAAAGTCTCTATTCAAAAATAGAAGTTTGTTTACATTACCGAGACCATGTACAACAGACTCTGCTCAAAACTTAAACTTGAAACACTCAAATTTAAACCCCAAATTTATGTCAAAAATGGCCTCTTTTCGTGAAGAAATACTAAATAATGCTCTTCCAATTTGTGCAGATACAAAACCAATGTCCGGCACAATGTTTGTTGAAATGTGTAAAATTTTGTTAGAAAAGGTATTGAACTCCCAAATGCCGGTTATGAAAGATGCTTGGTCAATGTTGAGGGAAATACAACATAATGACTTGTACAGAAAGTATATTTCACTGTTGAAACATGAGTTGGAAAGTTTAGAAAACGATACACTAAAAAATTTAGAAAAAAAAGCAGTCGCAATAAAAAAAAAATATATTGACTATTTCACATCAAATGCGATGAAACCAGAAGAAAGTGAAATCTTCTCATTATATAGAGAAGATTTATCCAACTCATTACAAGTTAAAATAAATGAAAAAAAAATAAACATGGAAGAAGTATGTAAAACTTCTATAAACTTGATAGATTTCGGTTCAATTGAATCAATAGGAAATAGTTTAAATGCATTTGTCGCAGAATATGGAGAATACACTACATGTAATATGTGGTTTAATATGTTCATGGTCAAATTGGAATTATTCAGAAATTCAGAAAAAGATATTTACGAACAAAAAGGAAAAAATGATACAAAGCAGTTTTATGAGTTACAGCTACAAGAATGGCAATCAAAATATGAAAATGCAATGATTTCTTTAGAACACGAGAGAGAAGAAATAATGAGACTTAGGGTAGAGTTAGTTTCAAAAGAAGAAGAAAAATGTTTAGTAGCGTGCACTGAAATGTCAACAATGACATATGAAACTTTTTCAGAAACAGTAGAACCCAACTATAAAAAAGATGAAGAATTAGTTGAACTTGAAGAAAAATACAAGGAAGCAACTGAAAATTTAGAATATATGCAACACTCTATAAAAAATTACAAAGAACAAATTGATATACTAAAGAGTCGAATTGAAAATGATGTAAAAGAATTGAAAACAGATTTTTCGAAGAAAGTAAAAGAATTCGAAGAAAAAATTATTGATGAAAAGAACAAGTATACAACACTCTCCGGAAAACTTGAATTGTTGAAAGATAAATCTTTAAAACAAGATGAAGATTTAAAAAAATCAGATGAAAAATCATCAAATTTACATTTAAAATTTATGGAGTTTCATAAAAACACACTCGAAGATATTAGAAAAAAGGAAGCTCAAGAAAGAGAACAGAGTTCAATATTGACTTCCGAAATATTAGATATAAATAAAAAATTACAAGAAGAAAAAAAAAGAATAGCAGTATCAGAAAATGAGAATTTACATTTAAAAAGACAATTAGAAGATTACGAATCTATACACCAAGAATTAAAACGTACAAAACGAGAATACTTGGACGTAAATATTGAAAAAACAAGAAAGGAAACGGATTTATCAAACGTAAAGATTAGGTTTGATGAAATCACAAAAGAAAGAGATGTACTTCGAAAAGAAAATATGAAATTAGAAAACAAGTTGGTCATTCTAGAAACCACCTCTCTATTAAACGATGTCAAACAAAATATATCTAATTAGATTGTAAACATGTATATATTTAATTTTTAAGACGTACACACACTCACTGTAACACATTTAATTTTTAATTGTAGATACATTTGGGTTCAATTAAGCTTGTATCCTTTTGTGACAATCGATTTCAGTCGTATATCCACACACTTTTTAGATTCATGAGACAACTTTTTCATATCTGATTCAGAATACGCCTGAACGTCTTCTCCCCTTTTGAGCTTAGAAATTAACATTTTTAGTGGCATGTAAAACTTGTGAGGAATCTTAGCACTTTGTCTGTAAATTATGCCATCTTCTAGATTATACTCCAAACTAGTACCAAATGTGGAAGGTGATGTCGGTAATCTCTTGAATGAAGAATTTGTAATGTCAATTGAAAGATTTACTTTTACGTCGTAAATTGATACGGTAATAGAGTACCTTTTCGCATAATTACTTCCAAGTTCTTTTACAGTAATGTGTTCATAGTCGATTCCAAGAACTGTATAGACAACACTCCCAAAATAAAAAGTAGGAAGATTCATTGAAGGTACCAGAAAATCAATATCGTTGTAATGCAAACCACTCAAATGTGCCGGTAGAAAACTTCCGTAACACGTTCCTCCAACTATACATATACTGTGTAGAAATGTGTAGGTAACTACATCACGAAGTAGTATCTCTTTTACAGACTTTGTGTCCATATAAATATCAGGAAAGTTTTCGAGTGACGCAAGTTGAGTTAAAACCGCGGGAATTCCTCCTTCCAACATTTGCTTGCGCATAGAGGCTATCGTCGTGCTTGTCATGGTTGACATTTCTGTTTGGTTAATCACACTTGTTGTTCGTAAAGAACGCTCTCTCACACTCTTCAAGTAATTCAATAGAACACTATATTATTTTAATTTTTTTTATATAAAGTAACTACTTGGATAAAATAAGTTGCATTAAAAGTGGACGGAAACTATACATTCGTCATAATACAGACAAACGTATATGAACAAATTCAAAATTATTCGTAAACCAAAGTTTCTACAACATAAAAAAAAAGGGACAATAATTTTAAAAAGTATTAAATTTTCATAATAGTTTTAGTTAATGACAATTGTTAATATTGTCATTCACAGTTAATCCGGCACTCTTACATATTGTGTGCATGGTAGCAGGACACATTTCTGACCAAGTTTTCTCACATCCTGAATAATTTGAATCCTTACATTTTCCTTCTACAAGAGGACCTTCATACCAAGTTGATCTTGAACCTCCTTTACAATATCTTGGATCATTTTTCGAAGCCAACCAACTACAATCTCTATTCTTTCTATCTACCATATTAGTGTCTTTACATTTAAAAGTACACGATTTAATAGGTAATCCTTCATCTCTACAGAACTCACCAAATGTTTCAGTACATGCGTCTAATATGGTAAGTTCACAACCAGCATAATTGTTTTGATCACAAGAATCTTTCTTATAAGGGAACAATGCCCAATTTTCTCTAGAGGAACCTGGACAATATCTCTTATCGTTCGAAATATCAGCACACGTTCGACCATAACGATCGACCACGTCTTTGTTTTTACCACAAGGCAAAAGACATTTAGGAGCTGGTTTATTTGCATTTTGACATGTTAAAGCTAACGTCAAAGGACATGCAGAATATGTTGCGTCGAGACAACCTTTGTATGCGTTCGAATTACAACCAGTGTCTTTATCTCCTACTTTGTACGGAAAATGTTTATACTCTGATCGACTAGTACCAAGGCAATATCGTGTATCTTTAGGAAATTTACTTTCCGAACAAGGTTTCTGATCTACATCTAAACTGTCTGAATCTTTACACGGGAACATGGTAGTTACTGGTAAATCTCCCAACTCATCAGAACTTAATGTAATATTTAAATCTGCAATAGCAGTTTCATCCGAAATACTTTGTGAACCCATATACATGGCATATGCTTCTTTAAAATCGTCATCAATTGGGAAAAAACAATCTTCACTTCTTGATTCGTACCTTGGAGCTAATGTCATTTCTACACCATCCTCTCTTACAAACGTGTCTCCTACATTTAGTAATGGAGGATCATAATCAGTTAACATAAAGTTATAAGCTGCGAACTTAGGATCAGAACATTGTGCCTTTCCAAAGCAAATACTGTTTCTTCCGGTACATATAGGAGAACCGTTTAGAAACCCTCTAGCTTTTCTGTTTTTGAAATCGATTTCGACTTTTATCTTATGTTCACAACCAGACTCTTCACAATCTCCATCATCAACATCAACTGTTGTTTTTGCTTGGTAAATTTGTCCCATGTTATTCTGCCTTAACGGAGTTTTCCCTGGAATATATACAGGTCTATAAAAAATTCCATCGGACGCATTCAGTTTATGATAAAACTTAATTTCAGAATAATATATTTTCAAATTTCTTGCTTCTTGAATTGTATAATTCATTTTACCAGATGCCAAAGAATCTTTAAACTGTTTAAGTGGATCGTCTTTCCAACCATCAAACTTTGTGAATTCTGAAAATGAAGTTTCATTTGAATCAACACTTTCCCAAAACAAAGGACTTGTATCATACGTTGTAAATGGAGCATTTTCGCTAGAAACTGCCATACGACCCATAAGTCTATTCTTGGTTTCATACCTTAACCACAACTGTATTCCAGGAGTTCTTCTTGAATGAAAACTTGTTACACCAGATGGGAAAAAATTATCTCCACCTATACCATTTTCATAATAATTAAATTTTTCTCCATTCATATCATCGTTTACAAAGTCATACGTGGTTTCACCTTTGTGTCTTTCTGGAAGTTCGGAAGGCTGTTTTCTGAAATATTTTTTAGAATCTGTAGAAAATGGAATCTCAATTACTTGATCTCCAGAATTTACTCCCTTTGTTCCACTGTGCACATAAAACTCTATAGTCATAGTTTGTTTATCTGGAGTTATTTTGGGGAATAATGTAGTTAGTTTTCCGCTTTCTGATAAATGACCACCCACACCAATTCTTACATGAGGTTCATATAAATTTCCCATTATATCATCAGACTTTATGAGAGTTCTATCACATATTCCAGGAGGATTTGTTGGGTCTTTATCTGAACTTGTCTGCCATACTTTGTAATTTTCATCAACCACTTTACAAAGACCTGTTTTTATATTATGAATTACTACCCAGTCTCTGGAATTTCCTTTTATTTTCAAGGGTTTCATTAAATCTGCATCATTATAATAACCCATTGTACCAGTATAGTGAGGCATAACATAATATGGAGAAGAAGAGTATCTACTACCATTTGCATGTTTTGAAAACGCTTTACAAAAACTGCGATATGTCGAATTGTCGAGTACTTTTGTAGGATCAGAACAACACGTTTTTTTTTCATATGTATCGTACAAATACTTGGGTGGTACATACGCGTCTTTTTTTTCCAACCATGAAGGTAATTTACAAGTACTTTTTACATCCTCTGCTTCTGAATCACAATTGTAAGAATTTTTTAGGTCAGTGCATGTTGTAATTGGGTAGGATTGAATTGTCGAAAGTACACTTTTTGAAAAAGTACTTATCATTTGTTTATAAATTTAAAATAATTTACGTTACGTAAAGTAATATGAACACTTTAAAATCTACGACTCTAAACACTATAACTCCAGACACGCTTGTAAAAACACGACGATGACATTTGTTACACCATCAAGTATCGATCTTAAACCTCTCGAGAAATTCGAAGTTCGTTTCGAAATCGAAACTGAACAAGCATTTGGTACAAATCATAGAATGATTTTAGTTGACTGGATGTTTGATGTTTCGTGCAAATGTAAATTTTTTGATGATACTATTCATTACGCAGTTTCTTTCTTAGACCGTTTTTTACTAAAGCAACAAGAATCTGTTAGAAATCTTCAATTATTGGGTGCAACCTGTTTGTGGATTGCTTCAAAGTATAATGAAATTTCAACCCCGACGTTGAATGATTTTGTGTTTTTTTGTGCACACACTTATACAGAACACAATTTTTTGAATAAAGAAGCACATGTGTTACAAGTACTCAACTTTGAATTGGCAAAACCCACAATTAAAACATTTTTGATGAACATAAATTCAGTTGACATTCATGAGCAAGCAGATTTATCTCTAATGGAATTTAGCAACGAAACCTCATCCACCAAAGCAAAAAACATAATACAATACATAACAACTTACAACTATCCAAAACAAAAAAATTTAAATGCAATTCGCAAAAAGTATAAGATCATTAGAAAAACGTCAAATTCCAAAAATTTATTGGATAGACTTGTTACAAATGTCATGAAAAATAGAGTTTGAGACTTTAGAACTTTGAGACTCTAAGCATTTGTAAAAGGCATTATATAACATGGTTTTATTTTAATAACATCAAACATAGTCTATACGTATTTTAGTACCAGTTTTCTAAATAAGGCTTATTTTCACAGTAATGATACTTTTTATATTTATAAAGATGTATCCAATAGTTTGCCGCATATTTTACGCCTTGTACTACTTTCAATGACTCATGGTCTGTTCTAAAATCTCTCTTATTGGGGTTTTCATTTAAAACACTAGGCCACATGAGGACTCTTCCCTTTTTGGGTGTTATTGTTATATTTAAATCTGTAAACTTGGTTTCTCCTCCAGAATCCACATCTGATAAATAAAATAATATAGTATAAATTCTGGGTCCCCATGCTGAAGCTCTTGGTGAATTTTGGTCGTTGTGACTCTTGTAAAACTCATGATTATTGTATCTTAAAACTTGCAACTGTTCTGCATACTCGTCTTTGAAACCTGTGTATTTTTCTATATTATCTCTTAGGTTTTTAGTTGCTTCTTTACACTCTTTCGATACGCACCAATAAGTAGATGATGTTCTTGCGGAATGTTTCCCATCACCAGCTAATGAAGTAGACCAATCTGAAGTTTTTATAGTATTTAAAATGTTATCACAATCCGAATTAGAGGCAAAATCATCTATTGTTACTACAAGAGGATCTCTATTATGTATCTTTACATTTTCTTTATTTGAAAATTTTTCAAATAAAGAATCTAAAAAGTTAAATTGTGCAGACGGCTTTTCATTTTTATCACGAATACACATTTTGTTACCTTGTTCTAAGAAACAGGCAGAACAAGACCACCGACATTTGTCTTTTATTCCGGTTTCATAACAATTTTGTGTTTCAAGTATTTCATTACATTTGCTTCCCATTAAATCATTACATCTTTTGGATTCACACACTTTGCATGATTCTTTACATTTACTTAGCATGAAGTTAGGGTTTGAAACACATTCGTCAGAAAGTGCCCATTCATTACACATTTCATGTTCGTTTATACAATTTTCATCAAATACCTTTTCGTCGTTTAACGCATCAACAATTGTTTCAACATTTATAACATCATCAATTTTTTCAATGTGTTCAACACTTTTTATAGATACACAAAAGTACAAAACTAAAATGTTTACAAAATATTTTAAAAACATATTTATTAAACATAATAAAATAAAATTTTGAAAAAAAACCCTACTTTTTTTTAATATTAATAAGAAATGCTTTCAAACCAAAATTTACAAGAAAGTTCACTATACAAATCCCCAGCAGATCCCAAAACTGTTGCTGGACTGCTAGTTTTTGTTCTAGTAAGTCTACAAATTTATTCATATGTAAGTGGAATGAGCAAAAAAAACCCTCGATCACACACTGCTTTGATGATATTAGGATATGCATACGTACTTCCTTTTGTATTAAGATTGTCTCCTGAAATATACTCGTATCCAGTACAAATATTTATTACAATACTTATAGTATTATTAGATTGGTTTTCATTACATGAAGACAAATCAAGATTTTCTGAAGAAGAAATATGTATTTTTGGAAACTGTAGATACAATGCAAAAGTAACAGGTATATTAGCACATATTGCGGATACAGCATCTGTCGCACTTTTAGTATATCCGCTACTTGACAGCAAAAAGTCTAAGATTTATGCAATATTGGGATTTTTAGTATATACTATATGTGGTTCTAAAATCGTGAACGATATGACAAAAGATGGATCTATAAGTGATTTAAGAGATAAGAGTGACAATGAAGCGTGTAGACAATCTCGAATAATGAGAGACTCGTGGAGAGGTGGTTTAAATGATATGGTAACTGTATTAGGAATAATGGTAGCATGGCAATCGTTTTTGAATTGTAACAATGGTAATTGTAATGCTAGTAGTTTTCCATTTAATCAACCTAAAGGTTTGTTGAAATCAATGTATGACAACGATTCAAAAGATAAATCGTGGATGTTGTTGGCATTTAAAGTTTTATTATTTGATGTAGGATTGACAGTAGTTCCAACGTATATGAATTATATAAATACATCTTTTCAACACGGAATGCTTCCATCATCACTTTTGAAAATTCCCGACTGTTTTGATGATCCAGAAGATTTATAGATCAACTCGTTGTCTTATTCTTTTTTCACGCTCTAGTGAATAATCATAATCATCTAGTTCTAAAAATAATGGACAATTTTTTAGATAGTGAGGAAGTAAGTTGAGTCTAGCTATGTCTAAATCTGTATCAGATAATGTACTGGGTTCAATTTGAACAAATGAATCAACTGCTGTATAACAATCTTCAACTTGTTGAAGGTAAGATACAATATAAAACATCAAGGACCACATTTATATACCATAATAATTTTATTTGTATTTACCAAACTTAAATATTCAAAGTCAAAATTATAATTAATTTTTTTGAACATTTAAATGGACAACCGACCTGTCAATTACGACCCTAATGAATCTACTTGGAAATTCGGAAAGCTTGTTTCAAAGTTTCCAGACAAACTTTTATCGGAATCACTCATTTTCTCGGAAAGAAAACATTCAGACACGTCACATGATGAATCAAAAAAAAAAAATGAAAATAAAATCAAAATTTTGGAAGACAAAGTTTCCAAATTAAAGGAATCTTTACAATATTTTAAAAATCAAAACTATTTACTGCGTCAATATATTCAAGTGGTAGTAAATTATTCTCTAGAATCTTCTGATAAATAACCTTCATCATCACTGCTGAATTCTATTTTTTCATTTCTAACACTTTCTGAGTTTGATGAAACTATAGATGGTTGTTTATTGTTTGAAGATTCTGACAAGACTTCATCCTCCGAATCATAATCAGAGTTGTGTTCACTTCCTCGGAACATTTTTTCTTCTTCTTTTTTTGCAAAAGTGTTATATTTTCCTACAAGCGATCCACAAAATTTAGTTTCAAGTCCTTGTTTTTCACCTAAAGAATGAACGTCGTTTGCAACTTCTTTAAATGTAGAAACTATAGTTGATCTAAAAGAGTTTTGATTTAGTTCTATTTTTCTTATAGAATCTTCTAGTTTTTGGATTCTATGTTCCAAACTAGAAGATTCGTTTACAGTACCTCTGAAAGCACCTTCTGATCTAGAAGCCTTTTCTTCTTCTCTTTTTAAAACGTTTTTAAATCCCTTGTCGGTAAATTCCCAAGTGTCATATGCACCGATTGTAGTAGATGGTAAATTTAAAATTTCGCCACTTTCCATTCTAGCTTCTACAATAGAAGTTCCATTTTCGTTCTTTATATTTTGAATTATACCGACAGGTCGCGAACCTCTGTATGCAGATGGAAATTCGGGATCTCCATGCAACCCTAACGTTATTTCGTCACCAGGTTCTGCATAACCTAAAAGACCTGGCATTATTTCGCCTATTTTTTTTACTCTTTCTGGGTTATATAAGTTTTGTGAAGTCATGGTACTCTTTTTGTTATAAACTATTTTTTTTTTTATTGTAAAACTTTACTCCACTACAGGTTCTTGAAAATCAAACTCTTCGTCATCCTCATTTTCCCAATCTACATTTTCATCCTCCTCAATGTCACTAATTTCGTCACAGTCATCATCTTCTTCATCATCTTCTTCAATTTCTTCATTTTCATCATCTTCTTGTTCAATAACAACAGGAACGTCAAGTATTATATTTTTTATAGATGATCTTCGGTTAATACACTTTTCTTCTTTTAATATTGTATTAAAAGATGATTTTGTTATTTTGTTGTTATTCTTATAACAAATTATAGAATCTTCTGGATATACATACATTCCCAGGTTACCAGGAAGTTTTTTTTTAGAAATGTTATGATCAAGTATTTCTTCAATTGGATATTTTGATCGAATTTCCAAATTTTTGTCACTGTAATGAACATACGAGTAATTTCCTTCTATACTTTTTAAAGTATCTATTTCGAGACCATGGATCAGTTTTTCCATTTATTTAATTATTTCAAACAACTAAAAATCTGATGCAAGATATTCTTACAAAATATGAATGTACTAAAATAATAGGACTACGTGCACTTGAAATACAAAATGGATCTCCACATTTGATTAAAATTAAAAACCACGAACTTATAACCGATTCTATATATATTGCGGCAGTAGAGCTTCAAAATGGACTTTTAGATTTTAAAGTTAACAGAAAATACCCTATGGACAAAATTGAACAAATTAGTTCATCTAACTTTGATATACACAGTGATGTACATGTACTAATTAAAAGTAAAGAAAATAAATAAATACATATATTTTAACTTTATAAACATTTATTTTTTACCACTTTTTTTATCCTTACGAATTGTTGACTTGAAAAGTTTGGGAACCTTTACAACTTCATCCGAATTATTTTCATTGCTCATAAAGTCCATTAAACTACTTTTTTTATATTTTATAACAGTATTTTCAGTTTTTTTTTCCTTAGTTCGGATTAATGGTTTAAAACATGGAACAGTTTCTTCTGTAGTGTCTCCTACAAAAGAGTCAAAACTTGTAAGTTTTAGGCGTTTTCTTTTTAGTTCACCACAATATCTTGTAAATAAATTATCAGGTACATTTTTTATAGGTTCCAGTAGTCGTATAATAGGTTTCTTTATTTGGTGATCACAATACCATTCATAATCAAGTTTTAGGTTATTTTCTTTCACATATTCAGGATCTTCGGCAATCTCTGCTACTTTTGAATTTGGAGGTCCTTCCACAATAACGTATTCAACTCTTTCACCAACACTATTTTCACTTCCAGGATTCCGTCTTTTCTTATTTTCATTGACTTGTAAATGTGGTTGATTTTCCGGTACTTTGTATGACTTTGACAGTGACTGACTTAGTATGAATTTTTCAAATGGAACTTTTTCATTTATCAACTCTTTCATATCAATATCTAGTTGGTTTATAGTATATTCGAGTGATCTTTTTACTATTAATCCATCTATGACATTTTTATAAATATTTTTGGAAAGTTCGCAAAAATCTCTTCTTTCAGACTCTACACCTTTGCAATAAATTTCCTTGGGGATCATTGTTCCATCTTTGCTTTCAACATACATGAAACCAATGTATCGTTTTTTATTCAAAAAAAGACACGGAAAAAGACTATCTTCAAATTCCAATACCTTTTTAGGAAAACCTCTATCGGCATACATTTTAGTAATACGTTTCGCAGCATCCTTTGCCAAGTTTGCACTTTCTTGTAAATCAGTTACACCATTGAACTTTACCATGCAACTATCAGTATCTCCATAAACAACTGTGCAATCATAATTATCATTCAAAAAAGAGCGTGTTTCGTACAACATTTCACGAGCTATATTTGTACACGATTCTGCAGCAGCAAGACATACATAAGTACCTGTGGAAAATGCACCCATTGCACCATATAAAGAGTTTGCCGATATTTTTTGAGCTTTTTGTTTACCATCCAAGTTGGCTATTTCTTGCTCTAACAAAAACTTCTTATCTTTGTCAGTTTCCGATTCCAACTCTTGTGTCGCAATTTTCATATCTTTTTTTGTTTCTTTTCGTGCACTCATCAAATCTTCTAGCATTTCTGGTAACATACCTATCTCGTTTGTAACAAAGTAGTATTCCACACCTTGTTTTTCTGTTATAGTATGTTTAACAACACCTTTTAACTGTTGATACTCTTTCTTTTGAACTAATGTATCAGGTGAAAAATTGTGAGACATAATTATACTAGGGTATAGTGACGCGTAATCAAGAACATGAATTGGTTCATATTCATAGTATCCTCTTAATGGATCAAAAACTATGGCACCATCATAAGTACTTTTTGAATTTCCACTCCATCCCATTTCTGGAACATTTAGTATCATATCCTTAGCTCTTGATTTACGAACAAGTTGAGATATATATCTTACTTGCTGTCCTTTAAAATATACCCACTGAGGAAGAATAAGACAAACTGAACTTAAATTAAGTATATCTGCAAATATGTTTCTTTTTCTTTCCAAATCATCAAGTAAATCACAATCAATACCGCAATATTTTGCAAGCCTTGCTCTATTTTCAGGAGTACCATTTGCAAGACCTTCTATTTCCCAATACTTTACATCATCTTTTCCTTTACCACAATATTTTTCTCCATAGTACTGTAGTTTGTAACTAGGTTCCTTGTCCTCCATTTTAAACTTTATGTACCAATCAAAATGACATATTCCAGCAGTATCAAAAATAGTAAGCTCGTTATCTCCCATTCCAGAAGATGAAAGTGGTATTTTTTTCTTGAAACATTTTCTGAATGCAAACTTTGAACAATAAAAAAAACGTTCCGCTTTACATATCAAGGCTCTTTCGTACATGAAGTTTTCATCAAAATTTGTTCCATTGTAACTTACCAGAGAATCTAAATCTTGATCGATAATAAAATCCCTAATCTTTTCGAGTAAATCTTTTTCATCTTTGCAATATATGACAATCACACCTTCAATTGAGGCTGTATGTCCTACCTGAAATACATAACTTTTCCGTTCATGGCCATAAATACGAACAGTAATGCCAATAGTACAAATAGGAAGACTTGTTTCCAGACCCAGTGTTTCTATATCAAAATATCCTATTCTAAATTTAGAGAAACCTTTTATCGGAGAGTTTGTTATATTATCCATTGTACATTCAACTTCATAAGTGCAAGTTGAACATTTCTCATAAACCGGTTCTCCTTGTACGGTAATCCAACCCATTTTTATTTTAGTTTCGTTTATGAAACGGGTTATACACTCTACATTTTTTTCATGTGCATGTGAAGATATTTCAGATATATTTTCCTTGTTAGAAATAACATTCCATGTTTTTTTATTTGGGAAAAAGACTTTGTAATACTCAAACTTTTTCCTACCAGTATTATCTTCATTTGGTTCGTATCCATATCCATTACTCGCCACATATTCAGTTACTTTTAAATCAGTAGACTTGATATGGTTCCAAATATTTGTCTCTTTTGTATTTATCTCATTTACAATTTGAGATAACAAATCATCTTTATTTAAAAAGATATTTTTTCTGAAAAATAAAAAAGGTTTGAAATCTTTTACAGTTACACAAATAGATTCTCCTTTGTCTGTTCTTCCAAACATAAAAACATCGCATTCTTTGCTTCTTTTAATATATTTCGAAGCACTTAATGCATCATAAAAACTGTCCCCCAAAAGCTCTCCTTTGTCTTCTACTTCTAAAACCTTTGGATGGTTATCTTCAATACGAATGTCGAATAACTGAAATGTATGGACATCGTCGCTCGACATAAATTTTGTTTGTTTTACTACGATGTCGTCGAACACTGATTTGAACTAAAAATACATTTGATTCATCAAAAAAAGTTTGATCTTATATACAAATATGACATCTAATAATAACGTGAAAATAAGAATTGGACTTGAAACAAATAAAAAAAAAGACCTAAAGAATAAAATTGTATACAATGTTGTAAACGCAGTGGAAAACCAAGAAAAAAAAAAGAAATTGCGTGAATTTTTGAATGAATCTTCACTCAAAAAACAAGTTTTAGTTACTAAACAAAACAACAAAATACAAAAATTAAAAACGGATGAACCCCAAACACCAAAAATATCACTTCAGATACCATTGAAGAAACCCAATACTACAACCCCTAAAATATCACTCCAAATACCATTGGAGAAACCCAATACTCCAACTCCTAAAATATCACTGCAAATACCATTGAAAAAACTCAACACTCCAACCCCTAAAATGTCACTCCAAATACCATTGGAAAAACCCAATACTCCAACTCCTAAAATATCACTGCAAATACCATTGAAAAAAAACAATACTCCAAGCCCTAAAATACCACTTCAAATATCTTCGGTTACACTCAAAACACCAATAAATAAAAATAACGATAAATTTTATACTTCAAACATCTCAATGGAGTTGGGTTCGAAAAAAAACATTAGCAAATCTAACAAAAGATACAGATTTGTAAGAAATTTGTTAAGAATATTATTTATTATATTATCTTCAACTGGTATTTTAGGTATTGTTTTATATTTTACAAACAATAAATCCGTTTCCATACAAGAACCACCTAATGGTTTTGAAAATGTGTACAAGTTGAATGGAAACTTACTAATTCAAGGAGATATATCTTCTATTAATTATAAAAGTATTGCATCTGGATTCTATGCAGAGTTTCCTAAGTCTAATAATGTGAAATTTGATATTGTTCCTGGGAGTGTAAATGTTAAGTATACATTGTACTATAACTTTGGATCTACTTTAAACATTCGCGAAATAGTAGACAATGATAAAAACAAGTTATCACTAGCTTCTTTAGAAGATGTTTCAGTATGGGTGTCAGCAACAGTGGTGTACAAAAGTACTCCTTTATTGAGTATAGATAGACGTTTAATATCTCCACCACCACCTCCTCCGTCTCCACCACCAGTTCCATTAAAACCTCCACCTTCTCCACATCCACCACCATCACAACCCCCTTACTTTCCACCTTTCAATCCTCCAGTTCCATCAACTCCCCCACCTTCGGGGTGGTTTTCAATTCCCGGTACTTGTTCTAACAGATCAAGTTCTAGCTATGATTTTGATATTATTAAAGCTCAATGCAAACGAGATAGTAGTTTCTTGTGCTATGCAATACTCGAATACGATTCTAAATATTATCGTTGTCTTGACAACAATATAACAAATACAACATATAGTGAAAATCATACTGTTTACCTTGAGTATTATTCACCCCCGTATATGCCTCCTCCACACTCACCTCCGAAAGAACCACCATATTCACCATCTCCACCTTGTCCACCACCAGTTCCTCCACCTTCTCCACCACCACCATCTCCACCACCAAAACCACCACCTTCTCCACTACCTCCCTTTTCACCTCCTTTACTACCAGGATCATCATCTTCTTCACTTTTTTGTAAAAATGGAGCTCAAGTAAACAAATGCTTAAATTACTCAAGTATAGAAAACAACAACTTTTACTATAAAGATGATAGATGTTCCATACCCAAGTTTTATGAACAAAATTGTGTAACTACATCCAATATATCCAAAAATGATTATTGTATAAAATGTAATCCATATGGAGAATTCAAAAATTGCCCAGAATGTCTTCTTGATGAATTTAACATAACAAATGACCAAATCGCACCACCATTTGCACCATCTTATGATATCGAACTTAAATCACTTTATAAATCTGTTTGTTATAACAATTGCATACTCAAAGATGAAAGTAACAACTTATATTTTGAAAAGTTAAATAATGGAATTTGTGATGATGGAGGCCCTGGACATGAACATAGTTACTGCTCTCTAGGAACAGATTGTATGGATTGTGGAACTAGAAATATAATGAAAACATTTTCTATATGTAAAAACAGTTGTTATTATTACAAAGATAACCAAATTGAATCATGCTCAAATAATAATATATGTGATGATGGTGGTCCAGATTCTATAAATTCGTTTACAAATTTAGGATATGACTGTAACGATTGTGGACCATCTGTTAGAAATCAGTTGTTACCTCCTAGTCCAACACCTCCTCCACTATATTCAAACCCCCCATCCTCTCCACCCCCTTATAAATACGAACTGCAAATATGTAACAACATCTATGAGCATAAAATTCAGTACGTTACAAAAAAAGATTGTAAAGATTATTCCATTGTTAAAAATCTTATTTTTGAGAATAAAGAAAATTCAAAACAACACGGAATATGTATGACTGACAATGAACATGTTTTTTATGTTTCATCAGAAACTGATACTACTGGAAATAAAGTTTTATGTTTTAATACAGAACGGTTGATAAATTGCAAAAAAAATAGTATAAAGGTTACAACAGAAGAGCAGTGTTATAAACATAGTGAGGCAATTAAAAAACTATTATTATATACCGTAACAGATAATCCAACTTTAATTAATTACAAAAAAAAAGCTGAAACAAATGGATTCTGTAAAATTGACTCTTCCGATGATAATACTATTTCTATAGTTTATGAATCAAGTCAAAGTTTTTCAAGTAAATATTCATATCTTTGTCCATTCGTGTATTTGTCTCCATCACTTCCTCCATTACCTCCTCCATCTCCTCCTCCACATCCACCCCCTTCTCCTCCACCTCCTTCTCCACCTCCCACACCACCTCCATCACCACCTCCCCCTTCACCACCTCCTCCATCTCCTCCTCCTCCGTCACCTCCTCCTTCACCTCCACCTTCTCCACCTCCGTTTCCTCCACCACCTTCACTTCCTCCTTCACCTCCTCCATCTAAACCACCATTAATTCCGGTTGGTAGTCCAAATACCCCACCTCCTCCTCCTTCTTCACCTCCACCTCCTCCACATCCTCCACCTTCACCACCACCTTCTCCACCTCCATCACCTCCACCTTCACCACCACCTTCTCCACCTCCACTTCCTCCACCTCCTTTGAGTCCGAAGTCTAATATTCAATCCTATTGTTCATATGATACTAAAAACTGTGAAAAATGTTTACTAGAATTACAAACTTGGGCTGATACACAAAAATCACTAAATTCTATGTTTGTGGGACTAACTAGTATAGATTGTTCTATAAAAGATTTGGTTACGTCACAAGTTACAGATATGAATCGAATGTTTGAAGGTGTCACAAATTTCAATGAAGATATTGGAATATGGGATACATCAAACGTTGTAAGTATGACCGGTATGTTTGAAAAGGCCACATCTTTTGATCAAAATATTGGAACTTGGAACACTTCTAAAGTTATAAACATGAACTATATGTTTAAAGATGCTATAAATTTCAATAAAAACATAGGAAACTGGGATGTATCAAAAGTTACATCAATGCGGTATATGTTTTCCAATGCCAATAGTTTTAATCAAGACATCACGAGTTGGGTTACATCAAAAGTTGAAACCATGCAGTTTATGTTTAATTATGCTTCGAGTTTCAATCAAAACATAGGAAACTGGGATGTATCAAAAGTTACATCAATGCGATATATGTTTAGTTATGCTTCGAGTTTCAATCAAAACATAGGAAACTGGAATGTAGTAAACGTTGTAAATATGAAACAGATGTTTTACAAGGCTTCGAATTTCAATCAGGTCTTACTAAATTGGGATTTAGATGAGTCGGTTAAGGCGGAAAATGCTTTTGAGTCGTCTGGTCTTGATTGTATTAACAAACTAAAAAACTCGCGTATATTTCTTTCTTTTAATAGTAAACTTAGTAATACAAAACTGGGAATTATTTATTGTAGTTCATCTTCTCCATCTCCTCCTCCTCCTCCCTCCTCACCTCCTTATACACCTTTAGCTCTGAAGAATACTATTAAAGAACATTGTTCAAATAGTAATCAATGTGCGGATTGTATTACCGAGTTACAAAAATGGGTAAACATAGAAAAATCATTGGACCATATGTTCGATAGAGTAAAGTTAGTTTGTGATATAACGACTTTGGATACATCCGAAGTTATAACTATGAAAAGTACGTTTTCCTATGCAGATAGTTTCAATCAAGACATATCGAATTGGGATACTTCACAAGTTACAACCATGAAATATATGTTTGTATATGCAAGTAGTTTCAATAAAGACATATCGAATTGGAATACTTCAAAAGTTACAGACATGGAAGGTATGTTTGTAGCTGCAGTTAGTTTCAATCAAGACATATCGAATTGGATAACTTCACAAGTTACAAACATGAAAGAGATGTTTTTATATGCAAGTAGTTTCGATCAATATTTAAGAAATTGGGTTTTAAACGATGATTTAGTAAGTACAGACATGTTTAAGTCTACTGGTCTATCCTGTGATAACAAAAAAAACAACGATTACAAGTTTAGATCAGGATATGTTACTGGAATTGTGTTGTGTCCCGAACCACCTCCACCTCCACCACCTCCACTGCCAGTTATATTTCATTGTAGTTCATTTCAACTACTAGAGAATAGAAAAAAATTGCTCATAGACGATGTATCAAATTTTGACTCATGTAAACGTTATTCGCAAGTATTTTCACAAAAATACAATAATAATAAAGAATACCCAGGGACTAATGATGGTGTTACACCTGGTTTCAACTACATACTTCCAGGTTATCCAGGTAAAGTAACAGCTACGATAAACAATCTGCGATATGGAGCATGTTTGAGATTTTATTATCCAGCTTCTGCATATTCATCAGCATATATTCTTCATCTTTTTGTATCATACGATTATAAGGAAAGTGCAGATTACATAGAAAGGGAGTGTTTGGAAAACATTGATGGGACACAACCTATTCGTACAGAGTGCCTATGTACTTCATCTATATTATCGTATAATAATGTCGCTGAACCCCGCAGTTAATTTATAATTTTTTAATCAAAATATCAAACTTAAAAAAAAAATAACAAATGAAAAATAACGAGTTATCAACTCGTAAAAAAAATATGTTTAAATCTCTTTTAGTAATAAAAAAAGAACAACTAAAGTGTATAAGAAAAGAAATAACGTTTTGGAACACTAAAAAAAAGTGTATATTTGTGAAGAACATGTTGAAAAGTCAAAGAGAGATTTGTTCAAAGTCTATTGAGAGAATAAAGACAAAAATACAATCACTTGAATAACTTCAAGTGATTGTATTTTTTGTTAATACTTTTGTAGTTTTCCAAAACAAGTAAATATTATGCAAAAATTAAGTAAACATACAAACAAGGATAATTTATGTCTTACATTTTACATATTTATTATTACTTATATTAGTTTTGTGAATATGTTTGTTGTGAGTATGTTTGTTGTGAGTAAGGAGTTTGTGAATATGGAGTTTGTGGATATGGAGTTTGTGAGTAAGGAGTTTGTGGATATGGAGTTTGTGGATATGGAGTTTGTGAATATGGAGTTTGTGAATAACTTCTTCCACTGTTGAAAAGTTGAAATACTAGAAATAGTACTAAAATTAAAATAAGTCCAATAAAAATAGATGCATATACATTTTTATATACTAAATTTAAGTAATAATCATACGCATTTTTAGTGTTTGAATTTTTTATTTGGTCACCGACATCCGTAACCTGTTTTGTATCATCTTTTTCATTTTCATCTTTTTCATTTTCATCTTTTTCATCTTTTTCATTTTCATCTTTTTCATTTTCATCTTTTTCATTTGTATATTCATTTTTATCTTCTTCTGTATCACTCGTTCCGTCTCCATTATTTACCGTATCCGAACAATCTTGACTGAAATTTACCGGCCCACTTCCAGAAACAGTAATGTCTTTTATTATACAGTTTTTAACACTTGGACAATTGTCGTCTTTTTGCTTCATTATTCCGGTCATAAAAGGATTTTTCGCAGATAAACAATGTTCATACCAACATACTGGATCTGTACCTTGATCTTCATAATATTCTTGTATAAATGGATCTTTAAACTTTCCTTTTTCGTTTGTTTGATTTCTTAGTATACATTTACACTCTGGTTTAGTTGGATTCTTTTCACAGTACTTTACTAGATTTTTGTCCATTCCTGTTCTATAATTTGAAACTTCATTTCTAGTAAATTCTTCACATCCTTCTTTATCTAAATTGTCTTTACAGTTGGTTTCCCATAAATTTCTGCATTCAGAACTGTTTGGATCACTGAATTTGGTATCACAACCCAATCTATAATTTAAACAACATGCCTTTTGGTCCCATTTCAACGGATCGTATATTTCTATACTCGAGGACTCCTTCTCATTGTCCACTGTTCGTCCGTTGTTTTCTTGAATACCCAAATATCTGTCAGAATATTTCAATTTTATTTTTTTAGAGTTTACATTCCAATTCGCAGATACATCAAATCCTGAATCTTTTTTGAAAAGTTTCAAATTTCTACTCGAAAATATATTTACTTCTGCTTTTAAATACAACAAAGGATTGGATGCCAACCTAATGTAAGCAATTCCGTCATAGTTTTGAACCCACCACATTGTTCCCTTTTCAGAGTTCCAATTAACTCTAGAATCTTCCGAAAAGCTATCTGCATACAAAAACTTTTGAGTCGCTTTGTCACGAATATAAACTCTTCTACTTGCATCAAACATATCGTCAGTATGCTCAAATGTTGAAAGGGGCGCTTTTAAAGGATCTGTTGAAACGGAAACTATTTCATAGTCACTCGAACATATTTTATTTTTACAATAACGACTGTTGCACATTTTGTTAGATTCACATTCTTCACCATCTTTTAAGGTTTCCAGACATTCACCTTTTTCGTTTATGTAATTACTGTCCTTGTTACACGTGCATGTATATTGTTCACATGTTTGAGAGTTACATTGATCATAGTTTTCGCAAAATTCAGAATCGTTTCTACCTTTTTCAGAACTTTTTTTACGACAAACATTTGTTTGACCTGCTTTTATATCGCATACACCATCATCTGCGCATTCTTCGTTACTATCACAATGTTTCGTATCTGCAGGACAGTTACCTTTACTTGGAGTTTTACATTTTTTTATTTTAGGAATACATGTCCAGTTTTTACTCAAACCAGAAGCACATTGGTCCCACTTGCTGGAAAATTCTCCATTTTTTCTTTCCTTTGTAGAGTCATTCTTGCGACAAACATTTGTTTGTCCTGCTCTTATATCACATACACCACCATCCGCACATTCACCATTACTATCACAATATTTCGTATCTGCAGGACAGTTACCTTTACTTGGTGTTGTACAGTTTTTTATTTTAGGAATACAGGTCCAGTTTTTACTCAAACCAGAAGCACATTGGTCCCACTTGCTGGAAAATTCTCCATCTTTTCTATTTTTGACAGTTTCTCCTTTTCTACATACATTTGTTTGACCTACTTTTATATCACATACACCACCATCTTTACAGTCTTCATTTTCACCGCAATATTTTGTATTTTCTGGACAGTTACCTTTATTTGGTGTTGTACAATACTCTATTTTCGTACAAACATAATTTTTACATTTGTATCCTCTTGCACAGTTAGCGTTATCATGACATGGTTGTCCTTGTACCTGTCCTTTACATTTATCAAAATGTTCGTATCCATTATTACAACAAATACGCTCCTTTCCATCATACTTTTTTCTGCAATTTCTAGATTTGCACTGTTTCCAGCCACTACAGGCTTCTTGGTTTTCTTTTAATTTTATTATTTTATGATTTTCGCATCTATGAGTTTTTCCATCAAAACCTACTTTACCACATTGTACAGTATCTTCAAGATGAGGACACCCAGACCCTCCGTGAGCAGGATGTACTAGAATATTTCTTTTGCGACGTATATTTCCGTTTCTAGAACATGTTGCATGATCACATCCAGTTTGATTTACCCAGGCAGATACTTGGCAATTTACTGGATTACGAATGCATCGGTGATTTGAACAATGATGATTGGCAGGACATACAACCGCAGGTATATCATCCGAATATGCTGTATGTGTAGAACCCCAATTTCTAGTATCACAACCTGCTAAAGCTTGATGATATACGTATCTATGCTGTCCTTTTCTACCACATGTTGCGTGTCTTGAAACTACAGTACTTGTAAGATTAGTATATCCTGCTCTACATTCAGCATCTGTAGGAACACATTTAAAGCCATGACATTTTCTACTTGCACATTGAAAGTCAAACTTACACCCTGATCCATTAGGTATAGACGTACATGAATCATCTTGACCACTAGACCAGCTACGTGGACAACAACGCTTATAATGATGTTCCCAATCAGCACACCAATTAGAAGCACACGAACTGTGTGATGCATACTTAATTCCAAAAGCACCAGATTTTCCACATGCTGTTCCGGATGCAGCCATATTTATTTACATATATTATAAAAAAATAAAAAAACTTTATAAATTCTATATAATTAAATAGTGATCTAACTTTAAAAATTATAATTTGTTTATAAAAATGAAATTGTTACTCTTTATTTTTTGTTCATTCATAAATATAGTAAATGGAGAACAGATTAGTGTGACTGTCAGTGGTGGACAATACAGTCCGCAACCGGATCAAAGGTATTATGATTTTAATCCAACATTAGAACCAAACTTTTTTGTAAAAGGAAACTATTATTCGTTTACTGGTGGTGATATATCGTCATCACATCCTTTCAAAATTTCTCATAGGAACGGGCACGATCATGTTTCCATCACAAACAACGGTGATAGTGGTAATTTATATATTTTTGATATGACTCCTGTCGTGTACGTATGTACAGCTCACCCTACTATTATGACTGAGACATTCTATCCAACATGTGTTGATTTAAAAACTGAACTAATTTCGTGCTCTATACAAGGGAATAACCAAATATGTGACATCAAAATATCAAATATTGGAAATGGACAAGTAAACGAAAAACCATGGGTTGCAATAACAAATAATAACAACTCGGTCACTCATCCAAACAGCCTATTTAGTAACAGAGTTGGAATAATTGACGTAATCGGGGATGGTAATCCCTTTATTGATACTAGCGACGGAATAGGGTGGTTTCAAATTGATGCAATACCCGCGAACTCATCCTATTCAGTACAGGTAATATTCCCGAAACAAACGGGTGATGTATATGCAACAGTAGATGCACCGTACATGTTCACACAAAATGGAAATTCCGTAGAAAATGGGCATGGAGACCAAACAGAATGTGATGAAACAATTAATAGTCTAATAGAAGCAAATAATCAAGTAAAGCTTGTAGTACCTACTCCATCTCCATCTCCTCCTCCATCTCCCCCTCCTCCATCTCCTCCTCCTTCACCCCCTCCTCCATCTCCTCCTCCTTCACCCCCTCCTCCATCTCCTCCTCCCCCTTCACCCCCTCCTCCATCTCCTCCTCCCCC
>Ga0115570_10000213_pt1 | contig 47128 bp, 49 predicted proteins | sample COGITO_mtgs_1205_3_FD_87294 | JGI IMG/M metagenome (GOLD analysis project Ga0115570, IMG submission 87294) | Pelagic marine microbial communities from North Sea - COGITO_mtgs_120524 | ecosystem: Environmental > Aquatic > Marine > Epipelagic | place: Germany:Helgoland, sampling site Kabeltonne... | reverse complement strand
GCCGAATTGTGGACTCACTTCAGTCGTAGAAAACTTAGAAACGTTATTGTTTCTACGGTTTTCAAGTTTTTGTTTATAGTCATCAAAACGTGCACCGACTCGGACATCTAATTTGTCCGTTAGGCTTATTTGGTCTTGAACATATAAACCGATAGACTCTTGGGTTTCAAGTCTGTCAATTTGAACAGCTAGATTTGCAAGGCCAGCAGTTGTGGTGTTTCCATGCACTGGATTAAAGATATTAATACTTTGAGCCGTTGTCCTATCTCGTAGAGCAAATTGATCATTTTCAAACTTATCAGCATCGACACCGACGATAATGCGATGTTCTAGCCAACCTGTATTAAATTTACCCGTTAACTCAGCTCGAAATACTTGGTAATTCGCATCGTAATCACGGTAACGAGAAAAACGGCCAAAATCGCCATTATCAGCAGGAGCGCTAAAGCCATTTTCTGCTGCAAAGCCTTTTAGTGTGGTATCACGATAGTTGAAACCAACGAGTGCGCTCCAGTCGTCGTTAAAGTCATGTTGGAATTCTATCTGATGTCCAAGGACATCAGTGTCGATCGGGCCAAAACCAGGTTCACCCAAGAAACGGCTCTCAGAGATACGTCCCAATTTCCCATTGATTGCGATAACACCGCGATCAAAAGGGATTTCTTGTTCGCTATATTCAAGCTCGTAAATGAGCTGACTATTGTCACCTATTAGGAATAAAACGGAAGGTGTTAAACCTTGCTTTTCCGTCTTAACCGTGTCGCGAAAACTGCCTGCATCTTCATAGAAACCGACCAGGCGAACAGCGACATTCTCAGAGAGGGGCGAAGTCCAATCAAAATCAGTACGGTAGGTATCCTCACTCCCGGCAGACAGACGTAACTCTCCTGCTGTTTCAAAAGTGGGGCGTTTCGTAACGAGATTAATCGTACCACCTGGTTCCCCTCGCCCAAACAATGCAGCACGTGGTCCTTTGAGTACTTCGACAGACTCAAGACCAGATAGATCTCGTGGGCCACCAAAGCCTCGCCCAGCGTTAAAGCCGTTTACCAAGTAGTTACTTGGGAGGTTTTCATCTCCTACGAACCCGCGTATGGCGAAGCTGTTCCATAACCCGCCAAAATTATTTTGTCGCGCAACCGAAGCGGAAAGGTCTAAGGCTCTGTTAAGGTCAAGCGCACCGGCATACTCTAATGTCTTTGCATCGATTTTCAATTCGGACTGAGGCGTTTCTAGCGGTGTAAACTCACCTTGATAGGCCTGACGAGTCCCGATAATTTCGTAACTATCGAGCACAATGCTTCCAGTTTCATTAGTCTGGGCTAGAACAGTATTTGATCCTAATAATACAAAACTTGAGCTGCACAGCAGCATGGAAAGAGTAAATTTGTTTTTCACTTAATTAATCTTAAATTGATTATTTTGACAGGCGGAAAAATCGACTATGTCGAAGCGAGCTAAGGGTGGAATGATATGATATATCATCAGTTCGCGCAACAGAGTGTAGACTAGAATTTAAAATAAGATCGATCTTGCTTATATTAGATTTTGCTCTGACTGCTGTGTATCAGGTATTAAAACCAATTCTAAGGCAGGCGAAAATTATTAAGCTTTATAAAAAAGCTTCTAGAGGATGCTAGTTGCTTAAGGAATCTGGCGAAATAGGGTTTATGTATCTTAATGGGGTTTTTTTAATGATTCGATTTCAAATTGCAGTTCAGCAAGTCTTGCATACAAACCACCTTGTTTTCTCAGCTCTGTAGCATGTCCAGTTTCTACAATTTTGCCATTTTCCATCACGACAATTTTATCGGCCTTTTGTACAGTGGCTAATCGGTGGGCAATAATCAGTGTGGTTCTGCCCTTCATGGCGGCATTGAGGCCTTGTTGTACGAGAATTTCTGATTCAGCATCGAGTGCACTGGTAGCTTCGTCTAATAATAAAATAGGCGCATCTTTCAACATGGCCCGTGCAATGGCGATGCGTTGTCTTTGTCCACCGGATAAGCGTGTACCACGCTCGCCTAAGAAGGTGTCGTAACCCTCTGGTAGCTGTGGGACAAATTGGGCGACTTGTGCGGCTTTGGCTGCTGCCATCACGGCTTCATCGCTGGCATTATGTTGTCCGTAGCGGATATTGTCTAAAACATTGGCAGAAAAAATAACAGGGTCTTGCGGGACAACAGCAATTAAGCGACGTAAATCATTGAGACTAATATCACTAATCTTTTGGCCATTAATTATAATGCTGCCGGTTTGGGCATCGTAGAACCGTAATAACAGTTGAAAAATGGTGGTTTTCCCTGCACCAGAGGGCCCAACAAAGGCCACGGTTTCAGCGGTATTAATATGCAGGTTAATCTTGTTTAACGTCGGGTTCAGTGGTCGCGATGGATAATGGAATGTCACATTGTTAAATTGGATGTCGGCTGTGGATTCAGTGGCTAAGGGCAAAGGGTTAGCCAGGTCAGTAATGGCTGTTTTGGTATGCAATAATTCGAGCAAACGTTCGGTGGCGCCGACGGCACGCATAATGTCGCCCCAGACCTGTGCCATTGTGCTCACACTACCAGCAACCATGGCGGCATATAAGACAAAGGAAGCCAATTCGCCACCAGTGATCACATCCTGACTTACTTGGCGGGTACCTAACCATAATACAAAAATAATCGTGCCCATGACGGCGGTAATAATCACGGCGGTGAGTAATGCCCTGACTTTTACTCTCCTAATCGCAGTTAAAAAACTTAACTGTGCGCTATCAGCAAAGCGATTAGTTTCACGCACCTCTTGCGTATATGATTGTACTGTTGGCATGGCATTTAAAATTTCACCTGCCATGGCTGAGCTATCGGCAATACGATCTTGCGATTCACGTGACAGTTTTTTGACTGAACGGCCGATTAACATGATGGGGAAAATCAAACAGATCATTAAAGCAATATTGATCGAAAACAAGTAAAAGCTGGTGGCGGCAAGCATAATCATACCGCCGGTAAACTGAAACAAGCTGCGTAAACCCATTGACGCTGAGCTACCGATAACCGTTTGAATAAGCGTAGTATCGGCCGTTAAACGAGAAAGTACTTCGCCAGTTTGTAACGTTTCAAAAAACTGCGGTGACTGCTTTAATACGCTGCCATAAACCGCACTCCGTAAATCGACCGTTACGCGTTCGCCTATCCAAGACACCATGTAGAAACGTGATGCCACCATGAGTGCCCAAAAAGAGGATAAACCAAAGAGCACGCCAAACTTGGTATCAATGCTAATAGCCGGGGCTGTACCCTCATTTTGGCCAAAGCCGACATCAATTAAATCACGAAAGGCTAATGGGACTAAGAGTAACGTTGCCGACGCCAAGGTTAACAACACAAAAGCAATGCCAACTTGTAAGCGATAAGGTTTTAAAAAAGGCCATAAATCTTTTAACGAGGCAACGCGTTTTGGTGTGGGCTTGTCTTGCTGATTCGCGGTGTTTTCTTGCGCCATTGGCTGAGGTTTCTTGAAGGGGATTAAGGCTGACAGTATGCCAGCTTTAAAGTACCAACTCGTTTTGAATTGGTTAAATTCTATCTAAATTAGAAATCACGTAATAAATGCATCGGCGGTACTTTTAAGACAGTCCTGCTGGCGAAGAGTCCAATGCCGGAAATAATAGATACACCCATCAATGGACCCAAGCCCCATAATAAGGGATGCCAAGCGGCTTGAGATTTAAAGACAAAAACTTGTAAACCGTATAGGCACGCCTCTGCGCCAGCCGCTGCAATCAATCCTGAAAATAGTCCAAGCGCACCAAATTCTACAAAAAGCGCTTGTTGTACCAAAGCTTTCCTTGCGCCTAGAACGCGTAACAGGGCGCCTTCTTCGAGTCGTTCTTCTAATGTTGCACGTACGCTGGCCAGCAGGACGATGGCACCTGCAATCAATATGCAGAGTAATACCAGCTCAATCGCTTGTGATAATTGTCCTATGATGGTTTGTACCTGTTTTAAAATGTCGCCGACATTGAGAATTGAAACGGTGGGAAACTGAGACATTGCTTTATAAAATGTTTGGGCGTTCGCATCATTAATAAACAAGCTGCTGACAAAGTTTGCAGGGTAATCTTGCAATGCTTTTTTCGGCAAAATTAGAAAGAAATTAGGTTGCATTGAACTCCAGTCAACCGTGCGAATTGAGGTGATTGGCAAGGTAACCATATTGCCGCCAATGTTGAGGGTTAACTTATCCCCCAAACTGAGATTAGTCTCTTGTGCCGCTCTTTGCTCGATAGAGAGTCCATGAGCACTCAGATCACCAGACACCAGTTGACTTGCTTTACCTAACGACTCGGCCCAGGTGAGGTTTAGCTCGCGGCTATAGATTTCTGGCTCACTTTTGTCTTCGGGATAAAGCGTCTGAATAGACTGGCCATTGGCCGAGATAATGCGGCCTCTTACCATGGGGTACCAATCAGATTTTATGACGCCTTGTTGATCCGTTGCGGTGTTGATGAGATCTATTTGATTGGCTTGAACGTTAAATAAGTAATGATTGGGGGTGTCGGCGGGCAGTTGGTTTTGCCAGTCAGCCACTAAGCTGGTTTTCACACCAAGCAAGATCAGTCCCAGCATGATGATGAGTGTAAACACCAGTAATTGAAACAGGTTGGGTACGAGTCTTCGGTAAAGTGATGCTAAACCAATTTGCCAGCCACTGGTCGCACCGGAGGTTAAAGAACGGCCTAGTTTAAATACCGTCCATCCTAACAGGGTGACGATAAGCCCAATGCCAAATATGGCGATGGTCATGATACTGGGTAATAAAAACCCTTTGGTATAAAGGCACATCAGCCCATACATGCCGATAAAACCAATGCTATAAATAACTAAGGTATTTTGTTCTATTTTTAGCTTAGGGTGTAGTACCGACATAGGCGAGGTTTTGATAAGGCGTTGTAGCAGGGGCACGCAAAAAGCCAGCATAGAAATCAAGCCGGTTGCGATGCCCAGCCATAAACGACTGGGTGAAGGCGCTGGTAACGATGTCGACATTAAATCTGATAACAGGGATGCAATAATGCCTTGAATTATCCAGCCAGCAGCCAAGCCTATTAAGGCGCCTATGACAAAGAGTACTGTGAATTGTATGAGGAATACATTTATCAAGGTTTTTGGCGTTGCGCCTAATGTTTTTAATACAGCAACCTGCATTAAATGGCGTTTCACAAATCGTGCTGAGGCCAGTGCCATCGCTATGCCCGAGAGGATAACGGCTAAGGTGCCTGTTAATAATAAAAAGGATTCCGCTTTGGCTATTGTGTCTCCGATACGATTGCCTTTTTGTGTCGGTGTTTGCCAGCGTTGTCCTGAGTTTAGTTGTGGTGTTACCCACGCTTCATAGTTGTCCAGATCGCTGCGTTTTCCTGCCAGTAAAAGGGCGTAGCGTACTCGGCTACCGGGAATAACCACTTGGGTCGCCGCGAGATCGGCACTATTCATGACAGCACGGGGGGAGAGGGCAAAGGCCGAGCTACTTGATCCTGGGTCTCGGACTAAATACTTGGCAACAGTTAATTTAGATTCGCCGACATCTATCTCATCACCAATGCTGACAGCTAATAAACTGGCGAGCCTAGACGATAACCATATTTTTCCCTTTTCCGGTGGTTTGGTGAAAGGGTGTCCTGTTCCAAATAAGGTATTGTCTACTAAGTAGGCGCCTTTTAAAGGATAGCTGTCAGTGACGGCACTCAATTGACTGAGTTGCAATCTATCACCCGCGAAGATCATGGTACGAAATGAGGTGCTCTCAGCGATTTGTAGAGACAGATCTAGGGCTTTGCTTTGCCAGTTGTTGGGCATTGTATCATCAGAACGGATTAACCTATCTGCAGCCAGCAGGTTGGCAGATTCTTGCTCGAAGGAAAGTTGAAGTCTATCGATAAATAAACTAATTGAGGTGACAGTGCTCACTGAAATAATCAGTGCGAGCAGTAGAGTGAGAATATCTCCACTACGTAGATCTCTGAGCATTAACCGCAAGGCAAGATGCATTAGGCTTTTTCCACCAGCTGGCCGGCTGACATCATCAATTGACGATCACATTTCTTAGCGAGTTCATTATCATGCGTTACCATTATTAGTGTTGTGCCTTGTGACTGGTTAAGCTCAAAAAGCTGCTCAATAATAATTTTGCCATTGCCTTCATCGAGATTGCCTGTGGGCTCATCGGCAAACAGAATTTTAGGGCTTGAAGCAAAAGCACGGGCGATTGCTACGCGCTGCTGTTCGCCACCAGACAGTTGATTAGGGTAGTGCGTCAAGCGATGTGACAAGCCGACTTTCTCTAATAATGCTTCTGCTTTATCTTGGGCATTTTTATCGCCTTTAAGCTCTGCCGGCAGCATGACATTTTCAACCGCTTGCAGGCTAGGTAAAAGATGAAAAGATTGGAAAATAAACCCCACGTATTGTCCCCGTATTAAGGCACGCGCCTCTTCATCCAAACTGGAAAAAGGGTGTTCGTAAAGCACGACTTCACCTGAGGTATTGACATCGAGTCCGGCTAATAAACCAAGTAAAGTGGATTTTCCTGAGCCAGAAGCCCCGACAATGGCAACAGACTCGCCTGCCTTGATTTCCATATTGATACCCTTCAATATAGTTAAATCTCCGGTATTTGCCGTTACGGTATGCGTTAAATTGGTTACTTTAATTGCAGTTTTCACCGCCATGGCATGTCACTCTAATTAAGGTTTGTATGTTTTTAAAAAAACAATTGATACTTTTTTTGTCTGCACTTTTATGCTTTACGCACTCAGTTTCAGCATCAACATTACTGGTGATGGGGGATAGTCTAAGCGCAGCGTACAACTTACGACAAGCCGAGGGCTGGGTTAGTTTACTCGAAAATCAACTCGCTCAATCACATCCTGATATTAAAGTGGTGAATGCGAGTATCAGTGGTGAAACGTCTCAAGGTGGATTGTCTCGTTTTGATGCGCTTCTTTCTGAACAAAAACCCTGTTGGGTTATTTTAGAGTTGGGGGCAAATGATGCTTTACGGGGTTACCCTCTAGAGAAAACGACCGAAAACCTTGAAACAATGATTGAACAGGCGCTTGAAGTTAATGCAAAGGTGTTGTTGATTGGTAATCAAATACCCCAAAACTACGGACAACGTTATGCCGAGATGTTTTATCGCTTATACGAGAAGATTGCTAATCAATACGAGATAGAATACTTGCCCTTTATGTTAGAAGGCGTGGCGCTGAATAAAAGCTTGATGCAAGCTGATGGTTTGCACCCGAATGAGGAAGCGCAACCGTTTGTGCTGGAAAACATCTTTCCCTATCTACAATCTTTATTAGATGAAGATAAAATAGGTTAAGCGAGGATATAGCCAGTGCTGAAAAGCGCAATCGTTGGTGAAATACCGTATTATAGCGGCCCTAAGCCTATAACTATGTAGAGGAGAGTCTCAGTGGCTAAACCTAATTACGCTTTTGAAAAGCGCCAAAAAGAAATCGCTAAAAAGAAAAAGAAGGAAGAGAAGCGCTTATTGAAAGCAGGGTCAGCTGGGAGTAATGGACTGGATACTCAGCCTTTATCAGAAAACGGTGATAAGCCAGCAACAGTGAGCGAGTCAGACGACAGTACAGACTGAGTTTGATATGCGATAGTCAGAATAAAAAAGCCGCGAGTGTATCGCGGCTTTTTTGTTATTGAGGTAAGCGGTTTTAATGACGGTCATGCTTGTCGCGCATTTTCTTATGCATTTTATCCTTCATCCTGATTAGCTTAGCGCGTTCTTCTGTTGTGAGCTGTTGGTGAGTTTGGTGCATGGACTGGAGTTTCATTACCGTCATGGTTTCAACTAATAACCCTATTTGATGCGCTAGGTTACGGACTTCTGACATATTTATGTTGTCAGATTCGACTTATTGTCTCATCGCTGTGCATAGTTTTTATATCAAAATGGCTTTGATCTCGCCGACATTTTATGAAAACAACAAAGATGAATTAACGAAAATAGATGCGTTACTACCGATTATTAATGATATTGAACGTGTTAGAACGCAACTCGGTGTGCAATATCCAAATGATGAACGTCGCCAGTTTGATTTGGATTATTATGATTATATGCCCAATTTCACGGGGTTTTTTATTAGTGATAATTACTTGTTTTTGAATATGTGTTTTTGGCAAGAAGCCGACGATAAGACATTAATGTTTCGTGGCGGAGGTACAGATTATTTGATTTATGACATGAACGATGAATTTGGCGGTGCTTATTATATTGAGCGTTTTCAGGGTTGGTTTAAGTATATTTAACAGAAAAACCTAGCCCGCGCTGAGCAGGATTGATTCTGTTTGCTTTTATGACGCTGTGTCTTCGAGGATGCTTTTAGCAACGGCCTCAGCTACTTTAATGCCATCAATCGCTGCTGACAAGATGCCACCGGCATACCCTGCGCCTTCGCCAGCAGGGTATAAGCCATAAGTATTAATACTCTGGAAGCTCTTGTCGCGGCGGATGCAAATTGGTGCTGATGTTCTGGTTTCAACGCCAGTCAGGATGGCATCATCCATCGCATAACCCTCAATTTTTCTATTGAAGACGGGAATCGCTTCTCGTATCGCAGCAATAGCAAAATCGGGCAATGCTTTGGATAAATCGCCTAATGTAATACCCGGTGAGTATGACGGGGTGACAGCGCCGAGTTCTGTTGAAGGTTTATCTTGTAAAAAGTCACTGATCAACTGTGCTGGGGCTTTATAATCACCGCCGCCTAAGCCGTAGGCTAATTTTTCTAAATCCCGTTGTAAGTCGATACCGGATAAAACGTGTTCAGGATAGTCTTGCTCTGGGTCGATACCAACCACGATAGCGGCATTGGCATTACGTTCATTACGCGAGTATTGCGACATGCCATTGACGACGACGCCGCCTTCTTCAGAAGCCGCGGCGAGAACAGTCCCACCTGGGCACATGCAAAAACTATAAACACTACGGCCGTTTTTACAATGATGGACTAAATGATATTCAGCTGCGCCCAAGATTTCGTTGCCAGCATTGTCTCCAAACTGGGCTTTATCAATCACTGATTGGGGATGTTCAACCCGAAAGCCAATAGAAAAAGGTTTGGATTCGATATACACACCGTATTCCAATAACATTTCAAAGGTATCGCGGGCACTGTGTCCAATCGCCATAATAATGTGTCGGCTTTGCAACGTGTCGCCATTACTGAGCGTTAAACCTGTAATTTGGCCAGTATCGTCAGGATTGTGTTCACGATGTATGGTCTCGACTTTACTACCAAAACGAATCTCACCACCTAAAGCGATGATCGCGGCGCGCATTTTTTCGACCATGCTAACAAGTTTAAAGGTGCCGATATGTGGCTTGCTGACCATTAATATTTCTTCGGGTGCACCGGCTTTAACAAATTCAGTCAGTACTTTTCTGCCTAGGAAACGCTTGTCTTTGACTTGGCTCCAGAGTTTGCCATCGGAGAAAGTACCGGCACCCCCTTCGCCAAACTGCACATTGGATTCGGTATTTAACTTGCCATTTTTCCATAGCTCCCACGTGTCTTTGGTGCGTTGTCTGACATCTTGGCCACGGTCTAACACAATGGGTTTCAAACCCATTTGCGCCAAGACCAAGGCGGCTAAAATACCGCAAGGGCCAAAGCCAACAATAATAGGGCGTTTCTGGTCTTTATTAGGATAACTCTCTTCTGCTTGAGCGACAAATTTGTAGCTGGTATCAGGGCTAACTTTAACAAAATTTTGTTCTGAGAACTGTTCTAAAACAGACGCTTCAACACTGTCTTCAAGTACCACATCTAGTTGATAAATTAATAAGATATTGGTTTTTTTACGGGCATCAGGACTGCGTTTGAAAATGGTGAATCTTAACAAATCATCGCGTTGAATGGCCAGTTTATCAACAATGGCTTGAATCAAGTCACCCTCGTTATGATCGAGGGCCAGTTTTATTTCATTGAGTCGCAACATGATGGGTTTCGCTTGTGGGGATGGGAGATTAGAGGCGGTATACTAACATGGCTGTTTAAAGAGACTTTGGGTAAAGACAATAAAGTTTGTTTGACGGGTTGGATTTAAAAGTTTATCCGTAAGTTCAGAGCTTGGGGAAAATGCGTTATCGACATAGATTTTCTGTCTGACTTAACTAGGTGTTAATGGCATAAAACGCCTGGTGTCGCTAACGGAAAGGGCTTTAACTTCTGCTTGGGTTAAGCTGCGCCAATGTCCTATATCGACATCTAGTTCTAGGTTAGCTATCTGCTGACGGTCCAGTGATTTAACACGGTTGCCGATAGCAGAAAACATCCGTTTTATCTGACGAAAACGGCCTTCTGTTAGGGTTAACAATAGGTTATGTGCGTCAATAATGTGTAATGTCGCGGGAAGCGTCGGGCTTGATTCACCTTGTAGCAGAATATCTTGTTGAAAACGTTGCGTGATGTCAGGTGATATTGGCGGAGATAACGCTACTTTATAGACTTTTTCGCATTTATTTTTAGGGGAGGTGCGGTTAAAAGACCAATGGCCATCGTCTGTGATCAGTACGAGGCCGATGGTATCGGCATCTAAACGTCCTGCTATTTTGGAGCTCTGTCTTGTTATCAATATCAAGGAGGTTGAGTACTGAAGGATATTGCTCATCAATGTTAGAATAAATTATATTCAGGGGTTTATTCAGCATAAAATAGCGAGAAGGTCTTGGTGTTAATGTTTGCCATCTAACGTCACCACATTGTTTTTGTGTACTTGATGGGTGGGCCCAAGGGTTATAACTTCATTGACGACCACACGGCTATTTTCGATTAATGCGGTTGCATCATCTAAATCGTATTCTGTACTTTTACAGATGAATTTATCTAAACGCATAACATCAATTAATACGTGCCTGTCCTGTTGTACTTTTCAATGATTATCCTTAAAAAAGGTCGGCAAAAAAAGGGTGAACAGCTTATTATATATCCCATCCAAGTCACTCTGATTCTTGGCATCAGTCTAAACCTTAGGAATTAGCATGAAAGAAATTACCGTTGATAGCAACCCAAGTGACGCACTTTTAAAAGAAATGGGTGCTGCTCATTGGCCAACATGGCAAAAAGAAGTTTCTGTCTTTCCATGGGAATTTGTGACGACAGAAACAGCGCTTATTTTAGAAGGTGAATGTGAAATGACACCCGAAGATGGCGGCCCTTCAACGACTTTTAAAGCCGGTGATTTAGTCGTGTTTCCATTAGGCTATAAAGGCACTTGGGAAGTGAAGAAAGCACTTAAAAAACGCTATATGCACAGCGCAGGTGATATAAAAAAGCGTTTCTTTAACCGTTTGACTAGAGTTATAAACCAGACTAAATCAATCGTAAAATAACGTTAAGCAGAGCACCGCCCACCTGCCAAATTATTAATATGAGCACTTTAGTATTACAGGTCATTATTAAGCAGTGGGATAAGGGTCAACGAACAGCAGGGCATGTTGCGCAACGAGCTAAAAACCCTGATCAATATCCGATAGATTTCCCGCCTGCTTTTTATGTGTTCGACAATCAATGTGTCATCGACCAGCACGGCGATGATTTGCTGGGTGATCGTTTAAGTTATTCGCAGGCGGATGATGGGAAGATAAAGTTTGATCGTTTTCAGGTTTGCTTAAACAACAAGCTGCTTGACTACATTGATAAAGCTGATTCAGATAAAGAGTCTGAAACAATTGGTTCGCTAGATAATAACTGGATCCAGTGCAAGTATGATTGGCGGTATAGCGTCTACGAAGGCGGGTTTTATTATTGGCTGTATGAAGAAGTGTGTCTCAATGTCATCTGCATCGATACGTTCGAAGAAAACGTGTTTTTAAATACGCAGCCTGCGGTTGTGTTTACGCGATAGAACGATCTTCACGCCTTATCTATTATGAGAACAATATCCGAATTGCTGCTCGTATCTAAACAAATAACCCCGCGCTGTAGCCTGATGACCAAGCCCACTGAAAGTTAAAGCCACCGAGGTGACCAGTCACATCAAGGACCTCACCAATAAAAAATAGGCCGGGCTGCTGTTTGGCTTCCATTGTTTTAGAGCTGATGCCGTCGGTATCAATACCCCCTAAGGTCACTTCTGCTGTTCGGTAACCTTCGGTTGCCGATGGCTTTAAAGACCATTGATTGAGCTTGTGCCCGATAGCGATGAGTTGTTTATCGGACAATTCTGCCAGAGAATATTGTGCTTGTTTTGGCCACAAGCGTGTTTGTAATTCAGTCACAAGCGGTTTAGCCAGTTGATGGGCTAAGATGGTTTTGAGCTGATTTTTAGGGTGTTGTTGTTTTGACTCGAGTAGCCAATGGGCGGCGTCTAGGTTGGGTAATAGATCAATGTCGATGGCATCGCCGGCTTGCCAATAATTTGAAATTTGCAGTATTACGGGGCCACTTAGACCGCGATGGGTAAATAACATGTTTTCAGTAAAGCTTTGTTTGTTACAACTGACAGTGACTTCTAATGCTAAGCCGGATAACCGTTCACAGACGGGTTTCATATCATCGCTAAACATAAACGGTACTAGGCCCGCTTGGCGCGGTGTGAGTGTCAAACCAAAGTGTTGTGCAATGTCATAACCAAGACCACTACCCCCTAGAGAGGGTATCGAAAGAGCGCCAGTGGCGATAACCAGTGATTGGCAATTGAGTTTCTGGCTTGTTTTATCATTGGTGAATTGAATTTGATACCGCTGACGATCATCATGATGTTGGTGTTTATCAGAATGGCCTTTGATATCGAAGGCGTTGATATGTTCGACTACGCAGTGGGTTTTAATGTCGACACCCGCTTGATCACATTCTGCCAGCAACATATTGAGAATGTCTTTGGCTGAGTTATGGCAAAATAATTGATTATGTCGCCGTTGTTCTACTTCAATATTGTAATGCTCAACGAGGCTAATAAAATCCCATTGTGTATAGCGCTTTAAGGCGGCTTTACTGAAGTGTTTGTTCTGGGAAATAAAGTTATCAGCATCGACAAATTGGTTGGTGAAATTACACCGACCACCACCAGACATTAAGATCTTTTTTCCAACTTTATTTGAGCGCTCTAAGAGTAAAACTTGGCGGCCTTTTTTAGCTGCTGTGATGGCACATAATAAGCCGGATGCACCGGCACCAAGGATAATGACATCATATTGAGAATGCGTAATAGACAAGAATTAAGCTCTAAATAATTTACTTTACAAAGTATTCGTATTTATTTGATAGTTTTGAGGTAATATTGTATTCATAAGTGTTACTTTTTGTTTTGACGTTCATGATATAAATCGATTCTGTGAACGACCGGTTCTATTTTAGAACGCCAAGCTTGAGCGAGTTCAGGAATGGCAATAGCCGTTCTCATTACGCTTTCTTGATCAGGAAATTGGCTATCAAAATAGGCGCTGAAGAGGTCCTTGACGGTGATGTTATCGGGGTGTTTGTAAATGACTTCAACGGAACTGTCTGCAGTCATGGTACCGGTTTGAATAACGCGAAAATAAACACCGGTATGGCCGTAGGCAATAAACTTATTTAATAGACTCATTTCTTTAAATTCGAAGCTAATTTTATAGCAAGGAATTCGAGGCTGGCTGACTTCGAGAATACAGTCGTTAATTTGAATGCGATCACCGATGGCCATGCCAGACTCATCTAAGCCTGAGATACTGAGATTTTCACCAAACTTGCCATAATTAATCTGGTCAATATCGAGTTTCTGTTTCCAGTAATCATGGTGATCTGATGAAAATGCATAAACGGCTTTGTCATTACCACCATGGTTCATCAAGTCGGCTTGTTTATCACCAACAAAATTGTCTTGTGTTAAGACAACTGAACCATTAACTGGCTTTTTTAAGAAGGCAGTGGTGTAAAACTTGAGGCCAAAGCGCCGTAGTTTTGGTTTTGAGACATTAATCGATAATAGTTTCATTAGATTCTCTAGATGTAGAAGGACGTGAGTCATTGTAGCTGATCCAGGCATATCAGGACTAGCATTGGGCACTTCTCACTTGTAACACGCTTTGTTTTGGCGCAAAGTGAGCATGTCGGTCCTGTGAAGTGTAAGGTTTATGAATAAGAGCGCGTTAGCGGCCTTTATCGATAGGCATGGACTGCCTCGGTCTTACCAGACAAAGGCGGAAAAGTGGTTTGTGCCCATAGTGGCACAATTAACGTCCGAGCAGAGTCATGCAGCTCATCCGTTAATCATTGGTATTAATGGCGTTCAAGGTAGTGGCAAATCGACTCTTGCGGCATTAATGGTGACATTGCTTGCACAACGACAGCTTAAGGCCGTTGCACTTTCATTAGATGATTTTTATTATACGCGTGCTCAACGTTTGCTGTTAGCTGATAAAATACATCCTTTATTACAGACTCGTGGTGTGCCTGGGACCCATGATATTGCGTTAGCAGTTGATGTGTTAAAGATGCTGCAATATCAACAAAAAGAGGTCGCTATTCCTCGATTTGATAAGACGCAAGATGACCGTTATCCAGAGTCAATGTGGGATAAGGTCTCTGATATTGATGTTGTGATTATTGAAGGTTGGTGTTTAGGTGCATTGGCACAAGACGAAGCCGCTTTGCGACAAGCTGTGAACAGCCTAGAGCGTGAACAGGATGAGGGCGGGAAGTGGCGAAGTTATGTGAATCAACGACTCGCGATTAATTACCCAGCATTATTTAACTCGATTGACCGTTGGGTGATGTTGAAAGCACCAAGCTTTGATTGTATTTTTGAATGGCGTCAGCAACATGAAGAGCATTTGCGTCAACAAACAAAACTCGGCACGGCCCATCAACTAATGGATGATGAACAGCTTGGTATTTTTATCCAGCACTATCAGCGTATTACTGAACAAATGTTAATTGATTTGCCTACGAGGGTCGATTACTTGTTTGAGTTGGATAGACATAGGGCTATTAAGCATGCCGTTTTACGGTGTTGATTCAGGTTTTTAATCTTCTATTCTTAAACGGCTTTGAGACTTTGCCCACGTAGTAATGTTGTCAACTAATGATATTATGATGTCGACAAATTTAGTTGTGGCGCTTAACAAGCGGATCATACGAATAAATAAGGATGAAAGTTTAGATGAAAATAGCGGTTGCTGGAACTGGGTATGTGGGGCTCTCGAATGCCGTTTTATTGGCGCAACATAATGAAGTGATCGCATTGGATGTGATTACTGAAAAAATTGATATGATCAATCAGCAAAAGTCACCGATTTCTGATAAAGAAATTGAGGACTATTTAGCCAATAAGTCGCTCAATTTGACAGCAACCTTGGATAAAACTCTAGCTTATAAAGACGCTGATTTCGTCATTATTGCTACGCCGACAGATTACGACCCTAAATCTAATTATTTTAATACCAGTACGGTTGAGTCCGTTATCAAAGACGTGATGACGATTAATCCGAAGGCGGTGATGATTCTCAAATCGACCGTGCCAGTTGGTTATACTAATGATATAAAAAAACAGCTTCAATGTGACAACCTTATTTTTTCGCCAGAGTTTTTAAGAGAAGGCAAGGCACTTTACGATAACCTTCATCCCTCTCGGATTATTGTCGGGGAAAAATCCGATCGAGCAGAGCAGTTTGCGAATTTGTTAATGCAAGGGGCGGTTAAAGAGAATATTGAAGTGCTTTTTACCGATGCGACAGAAGCGGAAGCGGTCAAACTGTTTTCCAATACTTACTTAGCTATGCGTGTTGCGTATTTCAATGAGCTAGATACTTATGCTGAAACCCATGGCTTAAATACGCGTGAGATCATAGGTGGCGTCTGTTTGGATCCTAGGATTGGCGATCATTATAATAATCCGTCATTTGGTTATGGTGGTTATTGTTTACCGAAAGATACCAAACAATTACGAGCCAATTACCAAAATGTGCCCAATAGTTTGATTAGTGCGATTGTCGATGCAAACACAACACGTAAAGATCATATCGGTTTTTCGATCACTAACCAGAGTCCAAAATTGGTGGGCATTTACCGGTTAATTATGAAAGCAGGCTCTGATAATTTCCGGACTTCATCGATTCAAGGCATTATGAAGCGGATTAAAGCCAAAGGGATTGAAGTCATTGTTTATGAGCCAGTGCTGACTGAGAAAACATTTTATAACTCAGAAGTGATTAATGACTTGGATGAGTTTAAACAACGATGCGATATTATTGTGGCAAATCGGCTGACAGATAGTATTCGAGATGTAGAAGATAAAGTGTATACCCGGGATTTGTATGGTAATGATTAAGTTATAGACGTAAGGTTAAATACGTAGAAAAAACAAGCTGTTAATGATGCAGTGGTTAATGATTGTTGCCTTAGGTGTTGACAGAGCTTTGCTTTATTGGGGGTTGGAACAAGTAGCGATAGCGGCTTCAGCGGCTATGAGAGCATCAGCGAAGAAGTCGGCTGAACAAAGAAAAATAACGAATGAGCAGGCACAGCGGCGACAAATTGAAAGTAATCAAAAACAAGCTGCTTTGAGACAGTTAAAAGCTACCTGTGATTTCTGGCCGGAGCAGTTAGCTAAAGAGAAAGCATCTCAAAATAGATTGTACAGGGACGAAACTTGTAATCTGGTCAACAATTTTAGGTAGACCGAAGGCTTTCTGTTAAATCCGCTAATCAATACTGGTGGTTAATGCCCTTAATACAAAGCTGAGTTTGCGTCGGTCATTATCTGTAAGCCGCTGCTCTTTATTGGCTAAGATACTTGACGCAAGCCCACTTGGGTAGGGCCTACCTTCACCGTCACGGCGATCTTTGTAGTGAACATAGCTACATCTATAGGCTTTAGCATTACAGCCAGTTAGCGGTATCTGGCTGACCTGACTGGCTAGAAATGATTTTCCTTTTAATTTCTTAACCTGTGTTCAGGCGTTCGCACAAGGCTTAATTGAAACAGCGTGGAATTGTTGAGTGTCTTTATGCGAAGTTCTTTGAGTGGATTTAGAACGGTAGTTTAGCCAAAGACAAAGTGGCAGGATGATCAACAAGGTAATAAACACTAATATATTATCCATGGCTTGGTACTCCTGGAATGATGGATAGATTATGTTTTTGTCTCCCTAGACAGGATAGGAACGCATTATTTTGAACCATTTCGACTATTTAGAGCTCAGACAAGAGTATTAGACAGAAGCTAGATGATTTTATAGATGAGTGTTAATCAAAATATGCTGGATAGTGAAGGGAAATGAATTGCTGGGAAGTTAAAAGGAGGCTAGAAACAAAAAAGCAGCTAATCACAAAGTGACTAACTGCTATTTATATACCAAATTAATGGTGCGCCCGACACGATTCGAACGTGTGACCGCCTGGTTCGTAGCCAGGTACTCTATCCAGCTGAGCTACGGGCGCTTAATTGACTAATTATACGGGATTAATAAGCTAATCACAATATTTGGCGGAGAGCGAGGGATTCGAACCCTCGATAGGGGTAAACCTATACGCCCTTAGCAGGGGCGCGCCTTCAGCCACTCGGCCAGCTCTCCACGAAAGCGGGTAATTATAGTCAGGTCTGGCCTGATTGGCTAGTAATATTTTAACTTTTAGATTTAGCTGTTGCCTTGATCTTTTTCTGCTTGAATTCGGTCGTAGATTTCTTCGCGGTGAACCGAGACTTCTTTGGGTGCATCAACGCCAATTCTGACTTGATTACCTTTAACACCGAGAACGTTTACAACGACATCGTCACCGATGATAAGTGATTCTCCTACACGTCTTGTGAGTATTAGCATGGTGTTCTCCTTTAACTTCCTGATTCAGCCTATATGGCTGATAGATGGATGGATGGGGTTGCTGGTCTGTGCCATATGGCATAACAGCTGATTCAAATATTTGATTCTAACCTTTTGTGACATAAAAAGCTATTGTCCTAAGGTACTATTTTATAGGCCAATTATTTTTGTTCAAGTTCAAAGGCATTATGTAATGTTCTGACGCCAAGTTCTAAGTACTTTTCATCAACAACGACGGAGATTTTAATTTCTGATGTTGAAATCATGCTGATATTAATCCTTTCGCTGGCTAGGGCTTCAAACATGGTACTTGCGATACCGGCATGTGATCGCATGCCGACACCAACGATAGATATTTTTGTGATTTTGTCATCACCATTAACTTCTCTGGCGCCCAGCGCTTTTGCCGTTGCTTCCATGACGGTTAAGGCTTGCTGATAATCGTTGCGATGGACGGTGAAAGTGAAGTCCGTTGTACCGTCATGTCCGGTATTTTGGATGATCATATCGACTTCGATATTTTGCGCGGCAATGGGGCATAAAATCTGCGATGCAACACCGGGACTATCTGGGACACCAAGGATAGTCAGTTTTGCTTCGTCGCGGTTAAAGGCAATGCCTGATATTAGGGCTTGTTCCATCTCAGTTTCCTCGGAGGTGATTAGTGTGCCACCTCCATCTTTAAATGATGAGAGTACACGTAGCGGTACATTGTATTTACTGGCGAATTCGACGCTGCGGATTTGTAATATTTTGGCACCTAAGCTGGCCATTTCTAACATTTCTTCAAATGTGATCTTATCTAAGCGGCGGGCTTCTGGGACAACACGGGGGTCTGTTGTGTAGACGCCATCAACATCTGTATAAATTTGGCATTCATCGGCTTTGAGGGCCGCAGCGATGGCAACAGCGGTTGTATCAGAGCCACCTCGACCTAGCGTTGTAATATTGCCAAACTCATCGCAGCCTTGAAAGCCGGCAACGACAACAATATGACCCTTGGCCAAGTCGGCATGGATTTTTTTGTCATCAATTTCCATGATGCGAGCTTTATTATGCGTCGTATTAGTGAGAATACGGACTTGGCTACCGGTAAGGGAGTTAGCGTGGACACCTTGTTGTGCTAAGGCCATACAAAGTAGGGCGATAGTAACTTGTTCACCGGTTGATAATAAGACATCTAATTCGCGGCCGCGTGGATTGTCATTGAGTTCATTGGCAAGGCCGACCAGTCTGTTCGTTTCGCCACTCATTGCGGAAACGACGACGACGAGATCGTGGCCTTGTTGTTGGAACTGAATTAACTTTTTGGCTACTTCTTGGATACGCTCGACTGTGCCGACAGAAGTTCCTCCGAATTTTTGTACTAGTAATGCCATGTTAATTTTCCAACTGTGTGCTAATCCAGTCGTTTACTGAATTAAGTGCGCCTTCTAATCGATCGGGTTGGTTGCCGCCACCTTGCGCCATGTCTGGGCGACCACCACCTTTACCACCTACTTGGCTTGCAACATGAGACACCAAGTCGCCGGCTTTTAGCTTATCGGTTGTGTCTTTGGTGATACCGGCAATTAACGTAATTTTATGACCGTCGATAGCAGATAAAATAATCGCGGCTGGCGCGAGCTTGTTTTTCAGTTGATCCACCGTGTCACGGAGGATTTTAGTATCAGCACCTTCAAGTTGTGAGGCTAAGACGTTGATGCCTGCAATGTTGGTTGCTGAACTGGCTAAGTCATTACCAGCGCTACTCGCCAACTTACTTTTAAGGGCTTCGAGTTGTTTTTCTAATTGTCGATTATGTTGAACGAGTTGCTGTGTTTTTTCTTCGACATTATCTGGTTTGGCTTTAATGACTGCTGCAACGGCTTTTAGGCTCGATTGCTTTGTATCAATATAGTCGAGTGCGCTTTCGCCGGTGACGGCTTCTATGCGACGTACGCCCGATGCAATACCGGCTTCAGAAGTGATCTTTAATAGGCCGATCTCACCGGTACGATTGACATGGGTGCCGCCACATAACTCAATGGAAAAGGCGCTCATGCTTAGCACGCGGACTTTAGCATCATATTTTTCGCCGAATAAGGCCATTGCACCGGATGTTTTGGCTTGTTCTAAATCCATTAACTCAGTTTCAACGTCATGGTTGAGGCGAATTTGCTGATTGACCAAGCGCTCTATGGTGTGAAGCTGGTGTTCAGTGACTGGTTCAAAATGAGAAAAGTCGAAACGCAAACGTTGTGCATTGACCAAGGACCCTTTTTGAGTGACATGGTCACCCAGTACTTTTTGTAGGGCAGCATGGAGTAAATGGGTTGCTGAGTGGTTTAATGCGGTTGCCGCTCGGTTAGCTTGATCAATATTGGCGGTGACTGTGTCGCCAACGCGCAAGCTGCCATTTTCAAGCAAGCCTATATGGGCAATGGCTTTCCCTTGTTTGTGGGTGTCGGTGACATTAAAACTGGCATTATCGGAGGTGACCTGGCCGATGTCACCAGCCTGACCGCCTGACTCTGCATAGAATGCAGATTGTTCAAGTACCACGATGCCGTGTTGGCCGGCGTGGAGTTGTTCAACTTGTTGGTCATCAACTAAAATATGACTGATTAGGCTGGTGTTTTGGTGTTGGTCGTAGCCACAGAATTCTGTTTCGCCATCAATGGTGACTTGTTTTGACAGGCCGCCTAAAAATTGGTTGGCTGAACGGGCGCGAGTACGTTGGGCTTCCATTTTGCGCTCGAAACCCGCGATGTCGATGGTTAAATGACGTTCACGTGCGATATCAGCTGTTAAATCAATTGGGAAACCGTAGGTGTCGTAAAGTAAGAAGACAGTTTCGCCGGGAATCTCTTTGTCGGCCATGCTGGCGATAACTTGGTCTAAGATTTTCAGGCCATTATCTAATGTGTCAGCAAAACGGGCTTCTTCTTGTTTTAAAGCGCGTTCAACATTGGCTTGTGCTTTAGCGAGTTCTGGGAAGGCGTTGCCCATTTCTTCAACAAGCGGTTTGACGAGCTTATAAAAGAAAGCATCTTTCAGGCCGAGTTGGTGACCATGACGAATAGCACGACGGATAATACGGCGTAAAACATAACCGCGGCCTTCGTTTGAAGGTTGAACACCATCCGTGATCATAAAGGCACATGAACGGATGTGATCGGCGATGACGCGTAATGAGGTGTGTGTTGGGTCTTGGTTGCCTGACAGGGCTTGGATTGATTTTATCAGGTGTTGGAATAAGTCAATATCGTAGTTGTTATGCACGCCTTGTAAGATGGCAGCAAGACGTTCTAATCCCATGCCTGTGTCTACAGATGGTGTCGGTAAGGGGTTTAATGTGCCATCGCTTGCACGGTCGTACTGCATAAAAACGAGATTCCAGATCTCAATATAGCGATCACCATCTTCTTCAGGAGTGCCCGGTGGGCCACCAGCGACATCAGTGCCATGGTCATAGAATATTTCAGAGCAGGGGCCACAGGGGCCAGTGTCACCCATAGACCAAAAATTATCTTTGGCACCAATCCGAGAAATGCGGTTAGGATCTACGCCCATTTCGTCGATCCAAAGGGTGGCGGCTTCGTCATCATCTTCGTAGACAGTAATCCATAACTTGTCAGCGGGTAAGGCTAATTCAACGGTGAGGAACTCCCAAGCATATTGAATGGCTTCACGTTTGAAGTAATCGCCAAAGCTAAAGTTACCCAACATTTCAAAAAAAGTATGATGACGCGCGGTGTAGCCGACATTTTCGAGGTCATTGTGTTTACCACCGGCGCGAACACAGCGTTGTGATGTGGCTGCACGAGAATAACTGCGCGTTTCTTGACCTAGGAACAGTTCTTTAAATTGGACCATACCGGCATTGGTAAAGAGCAGGGTGGGATCATTAGCCGGGACTAATGGACTGCTAGTGACAATGTCATGGCCTTTTTGCTGGAAAAAATCCAGGAAACGCTGTCTGATATCTGATGAGCTACTTTTCATGTTAATTAACTATTCAAACTTTCATTGATTTGTTCGTGCGTAAAGCCACGATATTGTAAAAACCGTTGTTGTTTTGCTCGGTCTTTAAGGTCATCGGGCGCCCGTGCTCCAAACCGTTTATGACGTACGGTTACTGTTAACTCAAACCAATCTATCTCAGCTTGGTCGAATGCGGTGTTAATCGTGTAACTATCAACACCGCGCTCTTTTAGTTCTAATCTGATTTTCTGGCTACCAAAACCACGTTGTGAACGATAGCGAAGGTAGTTCTCTGCAAACCGAGCATCACTTTGGATGTCGGCTTTAGTGAGTTTATCGATGGTCTCATTGATCTCATCGAGTTTGAATTCTGCTTTGCGTAATTTGGTTCTTAATTCGGCCTGACTGTGTTCACGGCTCGAGAGTAAATTTACTGCCCTCGCTGTGATCGATTGAGCTGTCACGTCTCTACGTTATCCTCTATAGCATCAGCTTCTGTTGTGCTGGCGTCATTTGGGTTTGGCATCATGATGGCGCGAATTTTGGCATTAATCTCATCTGCCATTTCAGGGTTCTCTTTCAGGTAAGTACGCACATTGTCTTTACCTTGGCCAATTCGGGTGCCGTTGTAGCTATACCAAGCACCTGATTTTTCAACGAGATCATGCTGGACACCGAGATCAATCAGTTCACCTTCCAATGAAATGCCTTCGCCATATAGAATGTCAAAGTGAACCTGTTTGAATGGTGGGGCAACTTTGTTTTTGACGACTTTAACGCGGGTTTCATTACCTAATATCTCGTCGCCTTTTTTAATGGCACCGACACGACGAATATCAAGACGAACAGAGGCGTAGAATTTAAGGGCGTTACCACCTGTAGTCGTTTCTGGATTACCAAACATAACACCGATTTTCATGCGAATTTGGTTGATAAAAATAACTAAGGTGTTTGAACGTTTGATGTTAGCGGTTAGTTTACGTAAGGCTTGTGACATTAAGCGGGCTTGCAGTCCCATGTGGCTGTCACCCATATCGCCTTCGATTTCAGCCTTGGGTGTTAAGGCGGCAACGGAGTCGATAACGACCATATCAACAGCGCCAGAGCGCACTAACATATCGGTGATTTCTAACGCTTGTTCACCGGTGTCAGGTTGTGAGACAAGCAGGTCATCAATATTGACACCTAATTTTTCAGCGTAAAGTGGATCAAGCGCATGCTCAGCATCAACGAAGGCTGCGGTGCCGCCCGCTTTTTGCATTTCAGCGATGGCGTGTAATGTAAGTGTGGTTTTACCCGATGATTCTGGGCCATAAATTTCGACAACACGGCCACGAGGAAGACCCCCTATGCCTAAAGCAACATCAAGCCCGATTGAACCTGTTGAGACAGCATCAATATCACGGCTAGCGGCAGAGTCACCGAGACGCATCACAGCGCCTTTACCAAATTGCTTTTCTATTTGGCCGAGTGCTGCACCAAGTGCTTTTTTCTTGTTGTCATCCATTTATCAATCGCCTTATAAGTTCGTCTTGATGAGTAATCACGTGATTATCCCATAGAATTCACTGCGTCTCTAGCGTTTTTAATGATTCCTTGTAAAGCGGTAACTAGCGCTTGACGGCGAACCATTTCGCGGTTCCCTTCAAAATGTTGTGTGAGGCTAGTGATCTGTTTATTTTTCGTTGTAAAAGCAAAGCAGACGGTGCCAACGGGTTTACTTAGTGTGCCACCATCAGGCCCGGCTATTCCTGTGATCGCGACACTGAGATTAGCGCGGCTATTTATTAAAGCGCCTTCGGCCATGGCGATGGCGGTGTTTTCGCTCACGGCACCGAATGTGGTTAAGGTGTTATTAGGAACGTGAAGATCTGTGTGCTTTGCCTCGTTACTATAGGTGACAAAGCCACGCTCAAACCAAGCTGAACTCCCAGGTAAGTCGGTGCAGCATTTAGCCAGCCAACCACCGGTGCAGGATTCTGCGGTGGTAAGGGAATGGTTGTTTTCAGTCATTAACGCAGCTAATTGTTGGGTTAATTGTTTAAGTTGCTCATCAGATCCACGTTGCATGCGATACACTATAGCAATGGTTGAGTTACAAAAAAATATATTAGTGATAGGTTACTGAAAAAACAAAGACATGCCGGGTTTTACGGAAGCAGATATGTCTATGCAAAGTTGTGTGAATTTACTTTGATGTTCAGTCATAGACTAAACGAAATGTAAGTTCATTGGGTTTGTTAACTAGATTTTCTTATTCCATTGAACTAGTTAGGTATCGTTTATAAAGTCTTGAACATCAAATTTAGACTTATTTTAAGCTTCACTAGGGTAGGATGTGGCTAGATAAATTGCTTGATATGTAAAATAATCCAAGGTGTTTTTAAGGGTCAATAATCCTTAAATTGATCGAGCGTCTAATTCGTTCTATGCTACGGCACTTTATTAAGTGTATAGTTGTAATGTACTTTAATTTTTTTGGTTAGTTGTACCAATGTACAATAGAGTGGTATGACTTTAGATGTTATTTTTACACTTCTAACTTCACATTACGATTTTTGTCACATGGCTGTGCTGTAAAAGGAAATTTAAGGGATTAAGCATATGAAACCGAGAGTAACCATAGCTTTTGTATTTAATGAAAGCCTGAGTTTGACTATATCCTGTCTGGAGTGTCTTATAGACAAAACTGAGCTAGGAACATATGAGCTGATTTGTGTCGATAATAATTCTCCTGAATCTATATCATCCCGTCTCCAACAATTAGCAATAAATCATAATTTTACTCTAATTCGAAGTAATCAATATCTTACACAGAATGAGTCGCGTAATATTGCTCTGAGGCAAGTCCAAACTGAATATATTGTATTTGTTGATAATGATGTTGAAGTAAATGCAAATTGGTTAGGTCCTCTGGTTAGTTGTGCTGATGAAACAGGTGCTTGGCTTGTAGCACCACTATACATGGAATCGATAAAGGGTAAGCTTTCAGTTCACATGTATGGCGGGGAATGTGATTTTCAAGATGAGCTTGGTTCACCTTGCTTTTTTGAAAAACATATTGCTTCACATGCTGCTCCTGAGACAATAACCCCTTTAATACGCCATGAAAGTAATCTGGTAGAATTTCATACATTGCTGATCAATATGGATGCGTTTTACACTCTAGGAGAACTAGATGAAAAGCTCCTAAATAACTCTCAACACACTGATCTTTGTTATTCTGTCAGAAGGGCTGGTCACAGAATCTTTATTGAGCCTTTATCGGTCATTACGCATATGAGGCCAGAGGGTCGTTTAGAAAGGGTCGATAAAGAATATTATTCGTTAAGATGGAGTGAGGGTTGGTCAGAAAAAACCCTAGATCGACTTTCTGAAAAATATTTTATTCCACTGAATGAACCAGGCATGAAAAAACTTCGCTGGTGGCTTAGATTTCATCGTCAAGCATGCATAGCAGAATATCCAGTTTTACGGAAAGTTTTTGGGAATAGGTTTCATAATATATTTAGAAAATATATAGGTCTAGGTCTAGAAAGAAAGATTAATTATTGGAAGTATCCTGTTGTTAAATATGCACATAAGCGTATTTTTGAGGTCGAGCGTATAAGTAAATAGATGTAACCATATATTCAAGATATTAAGGTCAAGTTTTATTTTGGTAGATGTTGATGAATGAAGATAGCATAGATGTTTCTGTTGTCATGCCTGTATTTAACGGATCATCGTTTGTCGATGATGCTATTCAGAGTATCATGAGCCAGACACACTGTAATTTTGAAGTAATTTTAATTGATGATGGATCGACTGACAATTCATTAGAACTACTGAAGTGTTGGGCTGAAAAAGATCAAAGAATTACAGTATATGAGCAGGAAAACAAAGGTCGTTCTTTTACCAGAAATAAAGGGCTTAAGCTAGCAAAGTCTAATTTGGTTGCCTTTATGGATTCGGATGATATTTCGTTACCGATGCGGCTAGCTAAAGAATATCATTTTATGATTGATAACCCAGAAGTGGTTGTAGTCGGTGGGCATGTTCATATTATTTGTATGAAAGGACTTTATTTAGCTAAATCGAGTCATGCAATGCAGCATGAAGAAATAGAAAAAGCATTGCTTTTCGATGAAGGCTTTCAGCTATGTCAACCTGCAGTGATGGTAAGGAAATCAGCTGTATTTGAGGCCGGTGCATACAATGAAGATTTAACAGTCGGTGAGGATACTGATCTGTTTCTAAGAATGGCTTTAATTGGTAAACTTGCCAACCTATCTGATGTGGTCTTGGAATATCGCCATCATCTTCAGAACTCGACGGCTCAGGAGAACATAAAAAGTTATCTCGAGAGTATTCCTCGTATAAAACAAGCATGGCAGGACAGGGATATGCAGCTACCTTCTGATTTTGAACATTGGTCATCTCTTCAGGTTCGCTCACAAAAAACTGATTTGCTACAATGGGGATGGAATGCTCTTGCTTTAGGAGAGAAAGTCATAGCTAGGTATTATGCAAGAAAACTGTTGGTTTCTAGGGAATATGACTTGATGGTATTACGTTTCTTTTTTTGTGTATTAAGAGGTCGGTGATAAAATAACCACTATTCCATAAAATTTTTAACTGAATAAATTTAAGAGAATAATCTTGGCAGGGCCCTTAAGGAGCCAAATCAGGTCTTATTTCTTAGAGTTATGATTTGAGTCCCACCTGACTTGATGACATTTTGTGAGTTTGTTCATGATCAGTAGTTAAGCTTTGAGATATGAACTGATGTTTGATTATGTTGAATTTTATATTTTCTAGGATCTAAGCGACGCGTGTTTGGGAATAAAAAAAAGCACCATACCCCAATGATGCAGCAATATCTGCGTATTAAGGCTGAAAACCCGGGCTATTTACTGTTTTATCGTATGGGCGACTTTTATGAGTTGTTCTTTGATGATGCGCATCAAGCCGCAGAATTATTGGGTATTACATTAACTGCACGCGGTCATAGTGATGGTTCGCCGATTCCGATGGCAGGTGTGCCTTATCATGCGGCGGATGGTTATTTAGCGAAACTTGTGGCGCTGGGTGTGTCGATTGCGATTTGTGAGCAGATTGGTGATCCGGCGACGGGTAAAGGACCGGTTGACCGTGAAGTGGTCAGAATCATTACGCCGGGGACACTGACCGAAGAAGCATTATTAGACAGTCGTAATGAAAATTTATTGGTAGCGTTATATCAAGACAAAGGGCGCTATGGTTTATCAACCGCAGAATTAAGTAGCGGTCGCTTTACGGTCAGTGAATTAGCATCATTGACTGATTTGCAGGCTGAATTGGCTCGGTTAAATGCAGCTGAAATTCTAGTGGATGAATCTGAAGTAGATAACTTAGCTGATTTTGCTAAGACATTACGCTCTTTGCCACATTGGCATTTTGATTTGGATTTAGCACGGCGACGATTGTGCGAGCAGTTTGAAACACAAGATTTGAAAGGCTTTGCCTGCGATGATTTAGATTTAGGTTTAATTGCTGCGGGGTGTTTATTAAACTACGCTCAAGAAACGCATCGTGCTGCTTTACCGCATTTGCGTGGTATTACGGTTGAGCACTCAAGCGATAGTATTCGAATTGATCCACAATCTCGACGAAATTTAGAATTAGAATTAAACCTAGCCGGCGGTAAAGACAATACATTACTGTCGGTGTTAGATAAGACAGTGACACCAATGGGTGCTCGACTATGTCGACGTTGGTTATTAAGGCCATTGCGCGATCAGACTGTTTTAACGTTACGCCAACAATCGATTCAGCAGTTATTGACGTTACACGGTGTTGAACCTTGCCAACAACATTTAAAACAGTTCGGTGATATTGAGCGGGCGTTGACGCGGATTGCATTACGTACAGCACGGCCGCGTGATTTTATGCAGCTTCGCAATGCGCTAGCGTTGCTACCCGCACTACATTCAACATTGGCAACCTTTGACAGGCAGCGGCTAGTCCAACTTGATCGTGAATTGGGGACCTTCACTGAGTTACTCGGTTTATTGCAACGGGCATTGATTGATGAGCCACCGGTATTGATTCGTGATGGTGGCGTGATTGCAGCGGGTTATGACGAAGATTTAGATAAGTTACGTAATATCCGAGACGAAGCGACGCAGTATTTAACCGATTTGGAACACCGTGAGCGTGAACGGACCGGTGTCGCGACGCTAAAAGTCGGCTATAACCGTGTGCATGGTTATTATATTGAGTTAAGTAAAAACCAAACGACGATTCCGACCGATTATGTCCGGCGACAGACATTAAAAAATGCGGAACGGTATATCACGCCAGAATTGAAGTCTTTTGCAGAGAAGGAATTAACGGCGAAAGAGCGCGCTTTGGCTTTGGAAAAGGCATTGTATGATGCGTTGTTCGATAAGGTGATGCCGGACTTGGCTGTGTTGCAGGTATCGGCACATGCTCTGGCGGAATTAGATGTGTTGGTCAATTTGGCTGAGAGGGCTGAGACATTAGATTATGTTGCGCCTAGCTTTTCTGATGAGGCGGGGATTGTTATTCAGCAGGGGCGTCATCCTGTTGTAGAAGCGTCGACGGAGCAACATTTTTGCCCGAATGATTTGCACTTCTCAAAGCAAGCCAGATTATTATTGATTACCGGCCCGAATATGGGGGGTAAATCAACTTATATGCGGCAAGCAGCATTGATTGTGTTGTTGGCGCATATCGGTAGTTTTGTGCCGGCCAAGAAAGCGGTGATAGGACCAGTCGATCAAATTTTTACGCGTATTGGTGCATCAGATGATTTGGCTTCAGGTCGCTCTACTTTTATGGTGGAGATGAGTGAAGCAGCGAATATTCTGAATAATGCCACACAGCATAGTTTGGTGTTGATGGACGAAATTGGGCGGGGTACCAGCACGTTTGATGGTTTATCGTTAGCTTGGGCGTGCGCTGAGAAATTGGTGCGAGATATTGGCGCTTATACCTTATTTGCAACGCATTATTTTGAGTTGACGCAGATTCCTCTCACGTATGATAAAGCAGAAAATGTACATTTAGATGCGATTGAACATGGTGATAAGATTGTGTTTTTGCATCAACTGAAACCAGGGCCTGCGAATCAAAGTTATGGTTTGCAAGTCGCGCAGTTAGCCGGTGTGCCTCAGGATGTGATTAAAGCCGCTAAGGTGAAATTAACCGAGTTAGAAGCAACACGTCAGTACTCGACCGACTTGGTTGAAATGCAGCAAGCTGATTTATTTGGTGCTGTGGCTGCACCATCTGCGATAAATCAAACATTAGCAGAGGTTGACCCTAATGATTTGACGCCTAAGCAAGCATTAGATGTGGTGTATCAGTTACAGGCGTTATTGAAAAAATAATCACTCTCTAGTTTTCTATACAGCCTTTGATTAACTGTTGTAATTTTCTTTCGCCGAGTTTATTCATTAAAGCGATATTGTGTTCGGGGATTTGCTCTGGATTAGAGTAAGTTGCAATGGCTTTTTCTACACTGGCTTCCCTTAATAGATGCAATAGGGGATAGGGTGAACGATTGGTGTAGTTTTCAGGGTCATCCAGTTGGGTATTGGCAAATTGATAATCGGGATGAAAGCTGGCAATTTGAACAATGCCTTCGTAGCCTTGATCAAAAAGCAGTTGTTCGGCCAAGTCTAGAAAGTCATTGTAGTTTTCAAAATGGTGCAAAACATGGGGATGAATAATCAGTGTAGTTTCGATTTCTGAGTTATTCGCTAACTGAGTTAGTGCTTGTTCAAGGGTATCTAGTAAGGTAGTGCTTTTGTCACTATGGCAGACCTGATAGTGAATGCGATTCTTGATGAACTCTCGTTTGGCAAACGGGCAGAGATTGAGGCCAATAACGACCTGTTCTAGCCAGTTTTGAGTGGTGAGAATGAAGGGTTGGTCTTGTTGTGTTTGGTTCGTCACTGTGTGATCTCAATAGGCATATCAGTGGTGATGCTACCGCTATTTAAGATGGTGGCTCTGATACCCGCTTTTTCTGTGAACGCGGTGATGACTTGCTGTGGCGTCACTGACTCAGTCGCGAGGTTTTTGCTGAACGAATGACAGGGCTCGCACAGTTCGGTGCCAATGAGTTTGACTTGCCCAATATGAAATTCTTTATCAATCAGTTGATTGAGCTTGATGCCTTTGGTGATGATATTACGTCGGGTATCTTGCTGATTAATATTTTGTTGGTATTGGTTGTTGAAGCTATCGATATTTTCACTTTCTATTAAGGTGATGTTTTGACCATACCAACGGTGTTGATCAAAATTTCGATCTCCGACAATGCCTTTGTGGGCAATGACGTCTATTTTATCGACAGATTGTTGTTTACCGCTTGGCTTCGCGGCAATGTAAATTGCTTGGATCATGTTAAAAGGCGTTGTAACCAGTTTGAGATGTCTTCGATTTCTTGGTAGTGAACTTCATGGCCCATGCGGTAGCATTTGTATTCGGGCGTGTAGTTGCGTTTTATTAACTCTGATTCAGCCAATTTCGCTAAGGGTTCAGTAACGATGTCATCATGACTGCCTTGGAATATGTGGATGGGTATAGCTTGATTGGCTGTATGTGGCTCAATCGTTTTATAAGTGGCGAAATAGCTGGATAACGACAAGAGCCCGGCTAACGGCTTGTCAAAGGTTAAGCCAGCTTCGAAGATAACGGCACCACCTTGTGAGAAGCCTGCGAGGACAATTTTACTGCTTGGAATGCCCTCCGCGATTTCCCGTTCAATCAGCGCTTTGATAGCTTGCGCTGATGCCATAATTTGCGGGGTATCAATTTCTCTTTCCATATCCATCGCATAGATGTCATACCAAGCTGGCATGACGGCACCATTATTGATGGTGACGGGTATTGATGGTGCGTGGGGAAAGATAAACCGGATGCCGAGGTCAGCGGGTAAGTTGAGTCTGGGGATGAGTGGCACAAAATCATGGCCGTTGGCACCTAAGCCATGTAACCAAATGACAGCTGCATTAATATCGTCTGATGTTTCCACCATTTCACAAGGTAAATAGGCCATGGGGTGTATCTTAAATTAAGATTCTAAATCTGGATAGACAGAATCGCATTTTCTACCTTTATTTTTTGATTGGTAGAGTGCTTGACCGGCTTGTACGATGAGCTCTTCTAAAGAAACCTGATTATTCAATGCGGTGATCCCTATGTTGATGGTGATAGATTTATCTGGCTGATGCGGGTGTTACAGTATTTCAATTTTACTGCGAAGCCGTTCGGCTAAAGCATGTGCTTGCAACAAGTCAGTTTCTACTGAGATCAATAGAAATTCTTCGCCACCGACTCGGCCAAGACTATCCGTGACCCGTAGGCCAGAGTTAAGGCTTTGGGCAATCAGTTTGAGGACAGTATCACCCGTGGCATGACCAAAGGTATCATTAATTTGTTTGAAGTTATCAATGTCGATGGCTATGCAGCAATAAGGTCTATCAAAGCGGATAGACCGATGCCATTCTTTCATAGCAAATTGCATGATAGAGCGTCGGTTTTGAATACCGGTGAGTTCATCGCGTGTTGTCAGTAATTGCATGGCATTGGCGTTTTTCTTAGAGCGTGACCAAAGTGCGCTGATGAGCGCTATAACAGAAAGTGCTAGGATAATGAGTAGATATTGAAGCTTTATGGAAGATTGACGGTGCTAGAGCTCTTGCTCTTGTTGTTGGTTAATCAAAGCGAGCTGTTCGTTTTAGGCTGCAAAGCGTTGTGTCTCAAATTGGACTTGAAGCCGTTGGGTGACTTCTTTGTTTTGGTGTTCAAGTAATTGTTGTTGTAGTGAGGCATAACGGTGATGGTGTTCAAGCGCTTGTTCTAAGTTGACCAATTTTTCATAAGTGACACTCAGCCCAAGGTGAGTCCGCATCAGGGCTTTACTAAAAGATTGTTTTTGCAACACAGACAGTGCGGCTAAGTAATGTTCTAAACCTTGTTCGTAATGCCCTTGTTCGTTGGTAATATCACCCAGATGACGTTGAACCCGTGCTGCTTGTGTTTTGTCATGAATGGCGATGAAAAAATGTAATGATTCGCGTAAGTATTTTTTGGCTGCTTTAAGCTTTGACTGTGCTTGGGCATTGACAGCCATGACCTTTAAGGTTGATGCAATGCCAACGTCATCGGCGAGTTATCGGCTGATTTTGAGTGACGCTTTGAAGTTTTTATCGGCTTTTGAAAACTGTTTGCGTGAGGCATTCACATGACCAAGATTGAACAGGCTGACTGACAAGGCACTTTTGTCATTATTGGCTTTGTCTAATTTAGCGAGCTCAGTGGAGTAGCGATAGGCTTGCTCTAGCTGGCCAGTGTTGTAATAAACATTGGCCATTGAATTGAGGATGTCGTTGCGGATGGATTGCTCTTCAAGGTTGTCGCTATTTTCATAGGCCTTGTTAAGCAGTCCTTAGGCTTGTTCGTATTGTGCCTGCTGAATGTGACCATCGGCCCGTTTGAGGAGTCTTTGTAAAACGGTGTTTGTCGTCGTGGTCTCAGCAGCTGTAACGATTTGTTCGGCATGACTGGCGCTACTGAAGCTGAGTAGTATGATGACGCAAAATAGGGGCAATACAATCAATCGAGTGAGCATGTTGCTTTTTGGACTCCCAGTCGGATAAATTTGGTTTGGATGAAATAATGCTCATAATTTTGCTACAAAGTGCTGATATTTAATGTGTTCTAGTCCTCAGTTTACGTAATTAGCTGGGGCTTTGAAGGTCGTGAGATTGAGCGCCGGCGGTGGCACTTGGACATGAAAACCTTGGGTTTGTAGATTTTTGATGACTTTGCTGACGTCTTCACGGGCAAGCGGTTTGTCTTCCGATAAGGTGATCTCCATGACGAACTGCGGTTCTTTGCCCATTGAGTAAAAAAGTGCTTGTGGTATATCTGAAAAGTCATCTTTTTTAATGATGTAGAGGTAGAGTCCGTCTTTACGACTGCTTTTATAGATGAATGTGTTCATATGTTGTCTGCTATTGAAATAGGGGGGTGATAGATAAGTTGGACGCTGGTGCCATCGGGGTCATAACAATAAAAGCTACGCGCGCCATCACGATGTGTTCTGGGGGGCTGTCGGAGATCAATTTGATGCTGCTTCAGGAAAGCATACCAATCATCGACTTGTTCGGGTGTTTGAATGATGAAGCCAATATGGTCAAGTTTTTGTTTTGTGGGCTCGATTGTTTCGTTGCTACGGTGGAGGGCAAGGTTATCGTTGCCGGAGGTTAAATATACATTATTGGTGTCCGGGCGCCATTCTATCGTCATGCCCAATAATTCGGTATAAAACTGCTCGCAGGCTTCAAAGTTTTTGACGAACAGGGCAATGTGTTTCATCCCTTGGGTTGATGCCGGTCTTTTGATTGTCGTGGTCATAATGTTTAATCGTTTTCTCTACTGGTGTTGAGGATGGCATAATCGTGCGTTATTTCTGCTGCTTTTCCAAGCATTAAGGAGGCTGAGCAGTATTTTTCTGCGGATAATTCTACCGCACGTTTCACTTGATTTTCTTTGATATTGTCGCCAATGATAATGTAATGAATATGAATGTGGGTGAAAATTTTAGGTACTTTTTCGCTGCGTTTGGCAGAAATCTCAACAACACAATCATCAATATTTTGTCGTGACTTCTTTAACATTTCGACAACATCAAAATTGGTGCACCCGCCTAAACCCAGTAATAGCAGCTCCATAGGGCGCATTCCAGTACCGTGACCACCCCGTTCTTCAGGGCCATCCATAATGAGGCTGTGGCCTGTTCCAGACTCACCGATAAATTGCACGTCTTCTATCCATTTCACTCTTACTTTCATTCGTTTATAACCAATAGTTGATAAATTAGCTTAATTTTGACATATTCAGCTCAAGATAGTTTAAAAAAGCTTTGTAGTAGTCGAAACCCTTCGCTTTTTGAATATGGTTAACTTAAAAGGATGAGTAATTAAATGGATTATATAAAATACAAACAAATAGAAGAAGATTTAACTGACTTTTTTCGCGTTTGCCATAGTAAACATTACACAACCAAATCAGCCCTAATTCGTCCTGGCGATTCTGCTGATACGCTTTATTACCTTCGTGAGGGCTCCGTTACGATTGTGATGGAAAATGAAGACGGCGAAGAGTTGATCGTTGCGCATTTGAATCAAGGTGACTTTATCGGTGAGATTGGTCTGTTTTCAGAAACAATTGATCGTACAGTGACTGTTCGTGCAAAAACAGATTGTCGAACAGAAGAAATTACTTATCAACAAGTTCAAGCATTATCGACGACGACGTTGAAAGACTGCTACTCAAGCCTGTTAACATTGTTGGCTGAAAATATGGCGAAACGGTTGTTATCGACAACACGGAAAGCCAGTGAATTAGCATTCTTAGACGTGACGGGTCGCGTTGCTGCAGCCTTAAAAGAGTTGTCTGCTCAGCCCGATGCGACGAAGCATGAAGAAGGTACACAAATTAAGGCAACACGCCAAGAAATTAGCCGAATGGTCGGTTGTTCTCGTGAAATGGCAGGTCGTGTATTGCGTACGTTGCAAGATCAAGGTTTGGTCTGGGCTCGTGGTAAAACAATGATCATTTACGATGAAGAACATCGTAAACCGAATATTGTTGCTGAAAGCTAGCTGAATAATGTGCTGAGCTGATGGCCTGGGTCATCAGCTCGCATAAATGCTTCACCAATTAAAAAGCCGTTAACATCGTTATCACGCATCAAAGCCACATCCGCTGGCGTATGTATTCCACTTTCTGTAATGACCGTCTGGTTATCAGGTATCTGATTTAACAATTCCAATGTTGTTTCTAAACGTGTTTCAAATGTGCTGAGATTTCGGTTATTAATGCCGATGAGCGGTAGGTTTAAGAGTAGGGCGCGTTCTAACTCAGCGGCATCATGGACTTCTACTAATACATCCATGTCTAGGTTTAATGCTAAGTCGGTCAGATCATTGAGTTGTTGGTCATTTAATGCTGACACGATTAATAAAATACAATCCGCCTTGATAGACCGTGCTTCATAGACTTGGTAAGGATCAATGATAAAGTCTTTGCGAATGACTGGCAGCGATGTGGCTGCTCTTGCCTGTTCTAAATAAGCTTCATCACCTTGGAAAAAATCTCTATCAGTCAGGATCGATAAACAGGCTGCGCCATGCTGCTCATATGACTTTGCAATCTCAGTGGGCATAAAATTGGCTCTTAATAAACCTTTACTGGGAGAGGCTTTCTTTATTTCGGCAATGACAGCGGCTTTTCCAGCATTCACTTTTGCTTCGATGGCCGTTACAAACCCTCTCGGCGTATCGGCATCTTCAGCCTGTGCCATCATTTGTTGTAGCGAGACTGTTTGACTGCGTTGGGCAATTTCTTGCTGTTTGCGATCTAATATTTTTTTTAGGATATCGGGTGTGTCAGCCATTATTTATCTTTGGTTATTTTAGTTATCAGGGTTTAAATATTGCTACAGGTAACGAGGTCTTGTAGTTTTTGTTTTGCTTGGCCATTATCTATGACGGTTTTAGCTTGCTGAATACCATCAAGTAGGCTTGGGACTAAATCTGCAGCATAGATAGCTGCGCCAGCATTGAGGACAACAATATCGCGTGCTGGGCCCATCTCACCATCAAACACTGTATTGATGACGGTTAAGCTTTCTTGGGCATTATGAATGGCGAGCTTAGTCACTGGCGTGCGTTGCATTCCAAACTGTTCTGGTTCAATCTGATAACAGGAAATCTCGCCGTCTTTAAGTTCAGCAATATGTGTCGCTGAACCAATACTGATTTCATCTAAGCCATCTTCGGCGTGGACGACAAGCACGTGTTTACTGCCAAGTGTTTTGAGGACATTCGCCATGGGTTCAGCCCATTTCTTATCAAATACGCCTAAGACTTGATGTTTTGCCTTAGCGGGATTGGTGAGTGGACCTAATAAGTTGAAAATGGTTTTAATGCCCATTTCACGACGCGGGGTAATAGCATGCTTCATCGCGCCATGATGTTTTTGGGCAAACATAAAACCAACACCAATGCTTTCGATACAGTGTTTGACTTGTTCTGGGCTAACATCGAGGTTTACGCCTGCCGCCTCGAGGACGTCGGCACTGCCAGAACTACTGCTAATTGAACGGTTACCATGTTTGGCGACTTGGCCACCCGCTGCGGCGACAACAAATGCGGCGGCGGTTGAGACATTAAAGGTGCTGGCGCCATCTCCACCTGTGCCACAGGTGTCGACTAATGTTTGTGCTGAGATTTGTACCGGCGTAGCGAGTGAGCGCATGACGCTGGCTGCCGAGGCAATCTCTGTCACTGTTTCGCCTTTCATTTGTAGCGCGACTAAAAATCCGGCTATTTGGGCTGGCGTGGCCTCACCTGTCATGATTTGTTGCATGACGGCGGTCATTTGTTGATCGCTGAGGTCTTGTTTTTCTATTAAGACTTTAAGGGCTTGTTGGATATCCATGGCACGCTCGGTTAACGGTCAAGAAAGTTCTTGAGCAAGGCATGGCCCTGTTCAGTTAGGATCGATTCAGGGTGAAACTGTACGCCTTCGATTGGCAAGGTTTTATGTTGGACGCCCATGATCTCATCGATGCTGCCATCTTCATTTTGTGTCCAGGCTGTGACTTCAAAACAGTCGGGCAACGTGGCTTTGTTAATGACTAGGGAATGATAACGTGTTGCTTTGAAAGGATTCCTTAACTCACTGAAAATACTGTTGTTATTATGAAATACAGGAGAGGTTTTTCCATGCATTATCTCGTTAGCGTGAACGATCTCGCCGCCGAAGGCTTGGCCGATAGATTGGTGCCCTAAGCACACACCAAGCATGGGTTTTTTACCAGCAAAGTGCTGAATGACATCGAGTGATATACCGGCTTCATTCGGTGTGCATGGGCCAGGAGAAATCACAATTTTATCTGGATTAATGGCTTCAATTTCAGCGATGGTAATCTTGTCATTACGATGAACTTGCACATCAGCACCGAGTTCACCGAAGTATTGAACGAGGTTGTAAGTGAAGGAATCGTAATTATCTATCATCAATAACATTGCGTGATGGCCATTATTTGTGTTGGTGTTGATTGAGGTCAAGGCCGGCTTCTGCCATCGACACGGCACGGAATATAGCGCGTGCTTTATTCATGGTTTCTTGCCATTCCATTTCGGGCACAGAGTCGTAAACAATGCCCGCGCCAGCTTGAATATGCAGGGTATTATCTTTGATGACGGCTGTACGAATCGCAATGGCGGTATCCATATTGCCAGACCAAGATAAATAACCGACTGCACCGGCATAAACACCCCGTTTGATCGGTTCCAATTCGTCAATAATTTCCATTGCCCTGACTTTGGCAGCGCCACTGACGGTGCCGGCAGGGAAAGTCGCGCGTAATGCATCAATACAGGTCATGTCTGGTATCACTTTACCCGTGACATTAGACACAATGTGCATTACGTGGGAATAACGTTCGATGATCATTTTGGCCGTCAGCTTAACGGTGCCTATTTGACTCACACGGCCAGCGTCGTTACGGCCTAAGTCGATGAGCATAAGATGTTCTGCCAGTTCTTTGGGGTCAGCTAAAAGCTCTTGCTCTAGCGCTTTGTCTTCTTCAACTGTTTTACCGCGAGGTCGTGTGCCAGCAATGGGGCGTACGGTGACTTCATCTTCTTCCACCCGAACAAGGATTTCCGGTGATGAGCCAACGATATGGAAATCATCTAAATTGAGGTAATACATATAAGGCGATGGATTCAAGGTTCTTAATGAACGGTATAAATCCATTGCTTTTGCAGAAAAAGGAACTGACAGTCGTTGTGACAAAACGACTTGCATGATGTCACCATCAGTAATGTACTGTTTGGCCTTTTCAACGGCATCAATAAACCCATCATGGGTAAAGCCAGAGACGAAATCAGACTCGTCGACGGTTTTGCTGATGTGTTGTGAGCCAAAGTTCGGTATTGCTGTACGTAGTCGTAGGGTTAATTCATCTAATGCTTGTTGTGCTGATTGATAAGCATTATTTGTGCTTGGATCAGCATGAACAATCAGGAATAGTCGGCCAGTGAGGTTATCAAAGACGATTAAATCATTTGAGACCATTAAGAGAATATCTGGGCAGGCTAAAGGGTCAGGGTTTGGACTCTTACCGAGTCGTGGTTCTATATAACGTACGGTGTCATAACCAAAATAACCGACAAGACCGCCATTAAAGCGTGGCAAATTGGCTAAATCTGGGACTTTGTATTGGTTTTTGTAGTTTTCTATCCATGACAAGGGATCATTGCTGGTTGCTTGATCAATAATCTCATCTTGATGGATCGTGATAATGTCTTGGCCTGTGACTTTAATAACAGTGTCACACGGTAGGCCAATGATTGAATAACGGCCCCATTTTTCACCGCCGTGGACAGATTCAAATAAATAAGAATAAGGTGCGTCGGCCAGTTTTAAATAGGTGCTCAGTGGTGTATCGAGATCGGCAAGAATTTCTCTGGCAACTGGAATACGGTTGTAACCTTGCTCGGCATATTGATCGAATTCAGCGCGCGTCATCATTGTGCTTACAATAACCCTGCTAATTCATCAAAGCTAACAATCACGCTATCATCTAGCGTACCGTCAGAGTTAATCAGGATTATTTTGGATTTGTTTAACACGATTATTTAAACTTATTCGGTTTAAATTTTAGCTTGTGCTAATTCAGCGCGTAATGCGGCAATAATTGTTTGATAGTCATTGGCATCAATCGCTTGTGCTGCATTAAATACCGCTGAGCCAGCGACAAAAGTACGTGCACCTGCTTCTGCGATTTCACGGATGTTTTTCACATTGACACCGCCATCAATTTCTAAATCAATGTCGTAGCCACTTTCGTCAATCATTTTACGTGCTTGGCGTAGTCTATCTAGCGTATGCGGGATGAAAGACTGACCACCAAAACCTGGGTTAACAGACATTAATAAGATGCGGTCCACTTTATCCATGACATGTTCAGCTAAAGATAAAGGCGTAGCTGGGTTGAAAACGAGACCTGTTTTGCAGCCTTCGTTTTTAACAAGCTGTAAGCTACGATCTATATGATCAGATGCTTCAGGGTGGAATGTGATAAAGCTAGCGCCAGCTTTAGCAAAATCAGGGATAATGCGATCGACAGGTTTAACCATGAGGTGGACGTCGATTTCAGCTGTTACACCATGCTTGCGTAATGCTTCACACACTAGAGGGCCAATGGTGAGGTTGGGAACATAGTGGTTATCCATGACATCGAAGTGAACAATGTCAGCACCTGATGCAAGGACGTTATCGACTTCTTCGCCTAAGCGCGCAAAGTCAGCAGATAAGATGGACGGAGCAATTTGAAAATCAGCCATAGTGATACTCTCTGTAAAGTTATATTAATAGGTCTTGCTGTCAAAACAGCTTATTTTATCGTAGTTAGCGGGTTTTTTCAGCTTTTGTAAAATGGTATAGCTGATTATACTGCCCACTGTATTCAATTTCGTTTAGATTGAGAGAAGTGTATTTTGAAACAGATTTATGTTGTTTTTCTTTATTGTTTAGTGAGTTGGTCTGCTTTTGCGGCTGATGATATGACAGATATGGGCGATGAATCATCCATTGAAACGGGTCTTGTTGAGATTGATGGCGCTGCTGAGACTGATTCAAAGTCCAGTATGATGCGTCAAATTAGTCCGGTGGCGGGCTATCAGGCTTTGTCGGTGGCGGGTCAAGATATTGATGCGGCTTATCTCGAAGAAAGCTTGGGCGAACGTCATGGCGCTATCGTATTGTTCCATGATCAAGGCGAGGCTTTTGAAAGTAGTCTTATTACGCCGTTACGGCATCAACTGGCAGAGCATGGTTGGTCGACATTAACCTTAACCTTTGATTTGCCCTTTGAGCCCAATGTAATGCTATCTGCGTCATTAGATAAAGAAGCGATGTCAGCTGAGGGTGATGAGACTGACGATGTTGACGCGTCTGATGAAGAAGCTGAAGCACAAGCGACAGAAGATGCGAACGGTGACGTTAATGATGATGTCATTGATAACTCAGCGATGAAAGCTGATTTGCCGCCAGTGCCCAATTTAGAACGGATTGAGGCGGCATTGGCGATGTTGCAAGCGAAAGGGATTAAGCAGGTGATATTTCTAGGTCATGGCAATGATGCGGAGGTGGCAATTGACCTATTAGATTCGCAAACCTTGCCTGTTGAGGGTTTAATTCTGGTTGGTTTGTCTGATGTGGACGTCGATGATGATTTTAAAGGCCTCAAAATTCCTGTGTTAGAAGTCTATGGTACACAAGATTTACCGGGTGTTGCGATGGCAATTAAACAACGTAAATCGAGTATGAAGCGGGTTGCTAAGCCTAATTATACGATACGACAAATTTTAGGGGCTAATCATGTATTTTATGGTTTAGAACCGATGTTATTGATGACAGTACGTTCTTGGTTGAAAGCGACGTTTATTGAGCCTGGTAGAGAGTAGATGCGCTTGTATGATGGGATAGTTGTTCATCAATCCCAGTCTGATGATGGTGTGATTGAGGTCGTGGATGATGGTGATATTCGCTCTTTACATTTTGGGACGTTTCCACGGCAAAGCTGTATGTCGATGGAAGTGCCACATACACTGACACTGACGTATACCGAAGCAATGATGGCAGCATTATTGCTCAATTCTAAGCCAAAACGCATTTTGGTTGTAGGTTTAGGCGGTGGTTCGTTGGTAAAGTATTTACTTCATCATTTTCCCGAGTGTCAGATTGATGTGGTGGAATATCGGGAAGATGTGGTTAAGGTGGCGCATGGTTATTTTCAAGTACCTGAATATGACGATCGGCTGAACATTCATGTCGGTGATGGTTATTTATTCGTACAAGAACAGTTTTATAAAGGTGACGTTGGCTACGATATGTTGTTAGTTGATGCTTATGATCATATTGGTATGGCGGCGAGTGTGGGTATTCAAGCTTTTTTTGATGCCTGTACGGGGTTGTTGACGCCAAGTGGTGTGATGAGTATTAATCTATGGGGAACTAATCGACCGATGTTTAAGCAATCGATGGCGCGGATTAATGACAGTTTTGAAGGGCGAAGTCTCACCTTGCCGGTTGAAGATAAAGGGAATGTGATTTGTTTGGCCACTAAGCAGTTGGTCACGCAATCAAATTTGAAACGGTTGAAGACGTCAGTGGATGATTTGGAAGCACAATTTCAAATTAATTTGCCAAAATCGTTATATGAATTAACGCGGCGTAATCGACCGATAATCGGTAAGCTGTTTTTTTAGTTTGTAGGTGCATTGAGTTGATAATGAAACATATTTTTTCTGTTTTGATGTTAGCTGTTTTGGCTTTGACGTCTGGTTATGTGTCTGCAAAAACGGGCGAAATTTCGCTATTGTTATCGCGGTCGACGCATACCTTATATGTAAAAAAAGGCACGTTTATTTTAAAAAGTTATAAGGTTGCATTGGGTAGTGGCGGCCGTGCGGGTAAGTTGCGTGAAGGTGATAGCCGGACGCCGATGGGTAAGTATAAGATTATGCAGGTGCGTGATAGTGGCCGTTTTCATTTATTTATGCAGTTGAATTATCCGAGTATTCAAGATGCCAAGCAGGCTTACATCAACAAATTAATCACACGTAGTGAATACAGAACGGTATTAGATGCCCATATTTTTGGTCAATTACCACCGCAAAACTTGCCTTTAGGCGGCGCGATTGGGATTCATGGGATTGGTCTCGAAAATCAGGAAAAGTTGAAAATCCATCAGAATATCGATTGGACAGAAGGATGTATCGCCTTGCGAAATGCCGAGGTGGAAGAGTTGAGTCAATATGTCTCGATCGGGACCGAAATCCATATCGTTGATTAAAGCGTTGATTCTTTATTAGGTCAATTTTGGGTTTGTTATAGAATAGCGGCTTTAAATGACAATAACGACAAAATTGAGCTTTTATGCACGCTGCACCTGACCTTTTTTCTTACCGACAATACTGGGCACACCGTTTTGGTGTGGCTGAACAATTGCCGATGTCACGTGAAGAAATGGATGATCTTGGCTGGGATAGTTGTGACATTATCTTAGTGTCAGGCGATGCTTATGTCGATCACCCTAGCTTTGGTATGGCATTAATTGGCCGACTGTTGGAATCGCAGGGTTTCCGAGTGGGTATTATCTCCCAGCCTGATTGGACTAATACCGGCGATTTTAAACAGCTGGGCCAGCCGAATCTATTTTTTGGCGTCACGGGCGGCAATATGGATTCGATGGTCAATCGTTATACCTCGGATCGCCGTATTCGTCACAACGATGCTTACACAGCCAGTGGCGAAGGCGGCAAGCGTCCAGACCGGTGTGTGGTGCCTTATAGCCAGCGCTGTCGTGAAGCCTATAAAGGTGTGCCGATTATTATTGGTGGCATTGAAGCGAGTCTTCGTCGTATTGCCCATTATGATTATTGGTCAGAAAAAGTCCGTCGTAGTGTCATTATGGATTCAAAAGCGGATTTATTGGTTTATGGTAATGGCGAACGGCAAGTGGTTGAAATTGCCCATCGTTTGGCTAACAAAGAATCAGTAAAAGACTTAACGGATATTCGTGGCACTGCTTTCGTGATGAAGCATGGTCAGCGCGAAGGATGGTGGGAAAAAGATTCAACGAGTGTGGATACACCGGGCAAGTTAAACCCACCGATGGACCCATATGAGATGAAAACAGCAGAGAGTTGTGAAGACTCAAAACAAGCTGAAGCTGGATCTGGATCTGGATCTGGCAAAAGAGAAGATGGTGCACAAGTGATTCAAATTCATTTCAAGCGTGCTGAAATGAAAGACAAGTCACATACTGTTGTGCGTTTGCCGCCTTATGGTGAAGTGAAAGCTGACAGGGTGTTGTATGCCCATACCTCTCGGATATTACATTTAGAAACCAATCCGGGTAATGCCTTGGCGTTAGTGCAAAAACATGGCGAGCGGGATGTGTGGGTAAATCCACCGCCGATACCATTAACGACACCTGAAATGGATGGTGTCTTTGATTTATCTTATAGTCGTGTACCGCATAAATCATACGGCGATCAAAATATTCCCGCTTATGAAATGATCCGGTTTTCGGTCAATATTATGCGCGGTTGCTTCGGTGGCTGTACTTTCTGTTCGATTACCGAGCATGAAGGCCGAATTATTCAAAATCGATCAGAAGATTCGATCATCAAAGAAGTCGAAGCGATTCGGGATACCACACCCGGTTTTACCGGTGTTATTTCCGACTTAGGTGGTCCAACAGCGAATATGTATCGCTTGGCATGTAAAAGTGAAGTGATTGAAGCCAGTTGTCGCCGTTTATCATGTGTTTACCCAAGTATTTGTAAAAATTTAAATACCGACCATACGCCATTGATTAATCTCTATCGTCGGGCACGTGCTTTGCCGGGTATTAAGAAAATTTTGATTGCATCAGGTTTGCGTTATGACTTGGCCGTGTTATCACCTGAGTATGTCAAAGAGTTGGTGACACATCATGTCGGTGGTTACTTAAAAATTGCGCCTGAACACACTGAAGAAGGCCCGCTAGATCAAATGATGAAACCGGGTATTGGTACTTATGACAAGTTCAAAGCCATGTTCGAGAAGTATTCTAAGGCTGCCGGTAAAGAACAATATTTAATTCCGTACTTTATTGCTGCCCATCCGGGGACGACGGATAAAGATATGATGAACTTGGCGCTCTGGCTTAAACGTAATGACTTTAAAGCAGACCAAGTGCAAGCTTATCTGCCATCACCGATGTCAGCAGCTGCGGCGATGTATCATTCAGGTAAAGATACGTTGAAAAAAGTGAAGCGTAATGGCGGTGATATTGTGGTGCCAAAAGGTATTAAAGTTCGCCGTTTGCATAAAGCCTTTTTACGTTATCACGATCCGGAAAACTGGCCGATGTTACGTGAAGCGTTAGCCAAAATGGGTCGTGCTGATTTAATTGGTAATGGTAAAAAACATTTGATTCCAACTTGGCAACCAGCAGGGACTGGTGGGCAAGAAGAAGGTCGACGCGTTAGTGCTAAATCGGAGCAGGCGAAAGCACAGAGAATTCGGACGCAGCATGTGCGGGGTGGGAAGTTGGCTCGGCGTCGGCAGAGGTAGTCATTCCCGAACTGTTGCTTATTCGGTTCTCAAATACCGGGGAATTAAGCCTATGTTGACCTAGTTTAGTTTATAAACCTGCTGGGCAAGTTGCTGATTTCCATTCGCTGATGGTGCGTATATTAGTGGCGCCCATTCCGACGATATTACTAACAGCACTGGATTCGTGATGCTTGGATGTGATGACTTTGGTATGAATGGTGGTGATGTTACCTGCACAGTTGAGTTCGCCGATGAATTCTTTGTTGTTGCTCTTTGTGACGTTAAATTTGCATTGTTTTTGGTCGCCGAATGCTTCTCGCATTTGTCTGTCCATATCTTTTAGAGTGTCTTAGGTAATGCACTGTTTGACAATAGGCTGTTTCATTTGGCTTTCCATCATGGCGTGCATTTGAGCTCGTTGTGCTTCTGGCACACTGGCTAACATTTGCTTAATCATGTCACTTTCTTCTATTTCTGTGGTCGTTTCCCAATAGCCTAGTTCCATATCAAGTGGGACAATTGTTTGTGCAGCATTGGCAAAAAAAAGCGGTGAGTAGGAGGCTGATGAATACGGTGAATTTCATTGTAAGACCAATATTTAAGGAAGTGATGCTGCTGAGTATATTAAGCTTACGGCGTTAGCGAAAACCTGAGCAGATGGTTAATATATGCGGTGACAGAAAGCTATTTTATGCTATTAACCATGGTAGCCAGCTTGATTGTAGTGTTGAGTTATATCATTTTGGATTTTAGAATAAACTCAAGTTATTTAAGTTTCTAGGCCTTAAATCAGTGTGTTTTGTTGACGGTTTCCATCATTGAGACGAGGGCGCGATCCATCAGCGGTCTAGATTGATCCAGTACTGAGGCTTCGTCTTTCTCGAACATGTCTGCAAGTTCGTGTTCTGACCATTCTGCTGCTTTGATGCCTTTTGATGTGACAAAAAGACAGCGTTTGGTGAGATTGCTGCGCCATGATAACTTGATACAGCGTGGTTCTTTATCGACCTCTTGGATATCGACCCATGTGCCAATTTTGAGTTTTTTAACTTTCTCAATGGCGGAGACACTTGAGTACATTTCAAGCTCGACGCGTTTATTGGGATCTTCTATCTTGCTCGGTTCTGGTGCGGTGTCAGCATCAAAGCGTGTGAGTTCATTTTCGAGAATTTCATCGCCATTTAAGATCTTGATGTGACAGCGTTGCAATGCTTTTAATAATACAGTTAGGGTATTGGGTGTAATCGGTGTTACTTGCAGATAGGATTGGACTTCTTTATGTAAGTCAGGAATGAGCTCTAGTCGTTGTTGTCTTTCTTCCTCGCTGTCTGTCGGTTTAATACTCAGCAAGAGTTGTTTGATGAGATTAAGGCTAGTTTGCCATTCTTCACTTTCGTCGCCTTTTGAATAAGGCGTAGGCGGAGTGATTGTTTCCAACCATCTTCGATAAGGGAGACAATTACTTTAGGGACAGGTGAGGCTTCAACATAAAGGTCGTGGATAATTTTATCGACATGATGTTGTGCGAGTTGTACGCGTTCTTGGCCTTCGCTGGTCTCAGCGGTGAGTTTTTCGATTGCTTCGCTATTGTGTTGTTGTTGGCCAGCGAATTCGACAAGTTCTTCATTTATTTGGTCGAATAGGCGAATGTCAGTGTCGAAGTTGTTGATGAGGTTAGTGACAATATTATCGATGTATTTGTAAAGTGGATCTTGTTCGTAATGCTTGGTTTGTATCCAGCCAGTAGCCGCTTGAGCAAGATTGTTGAGTAATCTGCGTGCAGATGTTGGAAAAAGCCTTTATCGGCAATGGAAATTTTCAACATAGGAATTTGTAAGCGGGCTAATAAACCGCGCATAGGCAATAAAATCTTTTTATCTCCTAGGATGAACTCAAACAATAAATCCATGATATCGAGGGTGTCGTTATCAAGTGGGCTGATGGTTTGATTAATGCCGTTGGCATTGCCTTTTGCATTTAAGGTTTGGATCAGTGTGGGCCGTACTTGTGGGAGCTCAATATTACCTTGCTCTGAAATACTGACATCGTTTTGCTAATGTTGAATACTGGATAAGACTGATAATAGCGATTGATGAGTGGCAACTGAGGTCAGTTGTTCCTCGGATCCTGACGCAGTTGTATAGGCTGTGCTCGGGCCTGCTGTTGAACGTGTTAATAGTTGAAGTAGGCTGTTAAATAGCTCGCTACCAGCTGGTGTTGCTTGACCTTGGTTATTGATTTGGTAATCAACGGCTTCATCGAAGGGTAGATTCAGGTTATCGCTGACGAGGTTGTCACTGGCTCTATCAGCGGCTGTTTTTTCTGAGCGCATTTTTGATGGGATCTTAGGTAAAATGTCGTTCTCAATAAGTTGTTTATTGAGTGTTTGGTACAGTTGGAAAAGACTATTGACTGCTTGTTTCTCGTATTGTTTGTAAATGGCAAGTTTGATTGGAATACTAACGGGTAACGGTGAGATGGCTTTTTTAAGGTGCGTGATGAGGTTGTCTGAATCAAGCGGGTTGTCCAGTTTCGCTTCGCTTTCTATTCCCAACATATGCGCAAAGCGGGTTGTGAGCCGGCCTATTTCGTTGCCACAAACGGATTGACTGCGTCCACTAATACGCTAGATGGCAATCTCTTCTTCTAAGTCAGCATTCTGTAATAAGCTGAGTTCGCTTTCGCTAATGTCGAGGCTGGTGCCGTTGTTCGTCGCCTTTAGATGTGGATAGCTTTTGGCGGCTGGTTTTTTCCAGAAGGCATCGAAGTCATTGACGATATTTTGGGTGAATTTTTTCTTGATATCTCCCTGAACGAGCCGAATTTGGCGCATGGCAGTGAAATATTCTTCTTGTTTTTGGTTACTTTCTGCTTTGTCTGCAAGGTCAAAGAGGGCATCATCTAGGCCATCGAAGAAGGCGAAGCTTTTTGGTAGGCGGGTTAATAATGTTTCTCGACAGACCTTGATCGCCTGTAGAGCTGCTGAGGACAGTGCGTGCTTTGGTTGGTGTGTGTGCCGAAGAGAATTACTTTATCGTCTGCCACCATGATTCCACCTTGAGTATCTATCTAAACTATCATTTGAGTTATCTATGGGTAAGATAATAATCGTTTGTTATAGTGAAAAGTGTGAAGAGGCTCTCTCTTTTTGCAGACTTTG
>Ga0115570_10000208_pt1 | contig 47534 bp, 39 predicted proteins | sample COGITO_mtgs_1205_3_FD_87294 | JGI IMG/M metagenome (GOLD analysis project Ga0115570, IMG submission 87294) | Pelagic marine microbial communities from North Sea - COGITO_mtgs_120524 | ecosystem: Environmental > Aquatic > Marine > Epipelagic | place: Germany:Helgoland, sampling site Kabeltonne... | reverse complement strand
AGAGATTTATGTAATGATATGGCTATTATTCTTGATGGAGAGGTTAAGGTTATGGGTGAGCCAATAAATTTGATAAAGGCATTAAATGGTAAGGTCTGGAAAGGCTTAGTGAATAAAAAAGATGTGCCGAAAATAGAGCAAGAGAATCAAGTAATCTCTTCCAAATTACATATGGGTAAAGTTCAAGTTAGAATTTTCAGTGATACACCAATTGATGATGTTTTTGAAAAAGTTGATGCCGAAATTGAAGATTTATATTTCTCAACAATTCATGGTCTAGACATTAATGGATCTGAATGACATGTGGAAGCATATTTTAAATTTTGAGTTAAAACTTGGTATAAAGAAAACATCTTTTTCCGTTTATTTTTTAGTTTTTTTTAGTTTGGCTTTTCTTATTGTCAATGTTTTAGGCGGAGCATTTACTGGCGCTCGCATTGTTATTGGTAATGCAAATAATCATTTAAATGCACCACTAGTAATAGCCGAATTACAAACATTGATTAGTATGATTGGAGTATTGATTTCCGCTGCAATATTTGGTAATGCTGGATATCGAGATTTTGAGTTTAATACCCATTCTTTATTTTTCACAAAACCAATAAAACCATCTGATTATTTTTTAGGCCGATTTACTAGTTCCTTCATTCTTAGTGTAATCATTCAAACTGGTTTTTCTTTAGGCCTTCTTGTTGGTTTTTTAATGCCTTATCTTGAAAATGACGCGTTTGGTCCTTTTAATTTATATGCCTATTTACATCCTTTTATTATTATGGTCATACCAAATATTTTTATGGTTGGTTCACTTCTTTTCACGATCGCGATACTAACACGTAGGATGCTGCCAACTTATATGGCATCTGTTGTATTGTTATTTGGATATTTAAGCACTGGAACCTTCACAAGTGAAATCGAAACACGATGGATTGCTACCCTTATTGACCCTTTTGGGGGTGAAGCCATTGGTGATGCAGTTAGGTACTGGACTCAAGTTGAACAAAATGAAAATTTTATCCCATTAACAAAATGGCTTTTACTCAATAGAGTGTTATGGATTGGTATCGGTGGAATTTTTTTGGTGTTTGGTTTATTAAAATTTGATTTTAGACATCCAAATCCTGCAAAAGTTAAAAAGGGAAGTACTAAATTACCAGAGAAGCCAGGTGATCTCGTAATAAAAACAAAAAACATAAGCTATACCCCTATTTTTGGAAATGGAACTCTTTGGCTTCAGTTCAAAACTCAGGTAATTGTGGAGATTAAACGTGCTTTTCGCGATCCTTATTTTTTAGCTATTGCTGGAACTGCAGCAGGTTTTTTATTATTAAACCAACAATCCATAGGCAAAGCTTATGGAGTAAATACTCTTCCTGTGACAGATACGGTAATCAATATTTTAAGTGGTTCATTTGCCCTTTTTATGTTGATCTTGATTACTTTTTATGCTGGGCAAATTATTTGGAGAGAGCGTGAATTAAAAGCCGATCAAATCATGGACTCATTACCAATTCCTAATTGGATTCCATTAGTATCTAAGTTGGTGGCTCTTATATTGATTCCAGGCATAATGTTATTCATTTTAATGATCATTGGGCTTGGAGTTCAAACTTGGAGAGGGTTCTATGACTATGAAGTACATCTTTATTTGAAAAAATTATTTATTCTTGATTGGACAAATTATGGATTATTATGTGTCCTTGCTTTTGCAATTCAAGTTATTGTAAATCATAAATATTTAGGTCATTTTATTATGATCCTTTATTTTTTATTTGGCATGTTTGCAGGTCAACTAGGATTAGACCATTCTCTATATGACTATGGTTCTGGTTCTAGCGCTCCTTATTCAGATATGAACGGTTTCGAACCTTATGTATGGCGACTCTTTTGGTATAAGGCTTACTGGATCTCTTTTGCTGTACTACTTGTCTTCGTTAGTAACTTATTTTGGAGTCGTGGGCTGACAGGATCTTTTAAATCACGATGGAATATTGGGAAAAAACGATTGAGTGGTTCCATCAGAAATGGAATAATTACATTTAGTATGCTTTTTTTAGGTATTGGAAGTTTTATTTTTTATAATACAAATATAATCAATGAATTTCATCCACCAAAATATTGGGAGAAACGAGCAGCTGATTATGAAAAACTATATAAAAAATTTAAAAATGTAGGCCAACCAAAAATCATTGGAGTAGATGGAGAAGTTCATTTATTTCCAAAAGAATCTCGGTTGGAGTATTCTGGTACCTATAAAATGAGAAATAAAACAGATGAAGCCATTGATACTCTTCATTCTAATTTTAATAGAAATGCTTCCTTTAACACATTTATTTTTTCAGTACCAAGCCAAATTGTTTTTACCGATAGTACTTATGGTTGGAATATGTTTGTTTTTGATCCACCAATATTACCTGGAGAAGAATTTTCTATCGACTTTACGGGTTCTCGTAGTCGTAAAGGCTTTTCTAATAATGGTGTAGATAGAACTATAATTGAAAATGGAACTATGATTTGGAGTAATGAACTTTTTCCTTCTTTTGGATACGATCCTGGAAGAGAGCTAAGTAATAAGCGAGCTAGGAAAAAATATGGGCTTTCAGAAGAGCAGGATCCAATGTTAAAGTTTGACGATGCTAATGGAAACAAACATGGAATACTCGGTGATGATGCAGACTGGGTAGATTTTGAAATGATTCTTAGTACAGACCCTGACCAAATTGCAATGACTCCAGGTTATCTTCAAAAAGATACAATAAAAGTTTTAGATGGTGAAGAGAGAAGATTTTTTCACTACAAGATGGATCAAAAAATTCATAATCTGTTTGCATTTGTTTCTGCACGTTATGAAGTTTTACAAGAAGATTTTAACGGCGTCAGTTTAGAAGTTTATTATCACAAAACACATAATTATAATATCGATAAACTAATGGATGGAATGAAAAAATCTATTGAGTATTATTCTGAAATATATGGGCCATATCCTTACAAACAATGCCGTATTCTAGAAATACCTAAGTATGCTAGTTATGCGGCTTCTTTTCCCAATACAATTCCATTCTCTGAATCTATAGGGTTTGTTATGGATGTGGATCCAAATGATCCTGAAGATTTAGATATGCCTTTCTGGGTCACGGCTCATGAAATGGGTCATCAATGGTGGCCACATCAAGTAGCTGGTGGTAATGTTCAGGGTTCTGCTTTTTTATCCGAAGGTCTTTCTGAATATTCAGCGGTTTCTCTTTTAGCACAAGAAAAAGGTGAAAAACAACTTCGTAAATTTCTTAAATATGAATTAGATAAATATCTAGAAGGTCGTGCATTTGAACAGAAATATGAACCCTCTATTACTCAAGCAGAAGGACAAAGCTATATCCACTATAATAAAGCGGGTTTGACTATGTATACATTGTCAGATTTCATAGGTAAAGAGACTTTTAATAGGGCGCTTGGTAATTTTATAGAAAAATATAGATATAAATCAGACCCTTATCCTAATATTGGACAATTTATAAATAGTATAAGAGCGGAAACACCTGGTGATCTTCAGTACCTTATAACAGATACATTTGAAAAAATCACACTTTACGAAAATAAAGCAAAAAGTTCCACTGCTATTTTAAATAATGATGGTACATACTCCGTAAATATTGTAGTAGAAGCAAAAAAAGTGTATTCTGATAGTCTAGGAATTCAATCAGACGGAGACCTTAACGATTGGCTTGAAATTGGTATATTAGGAGAGGTAGTAGTTGACGGAAAAATCGAAGAACTTCCTATCTATTTAGAGAAAGTTCTTATTACAGATTCCCTTACAACTTTTCAAGTAAATGTAAAAGAAAAACCCCTCAGGGCTGGAATTGACCCTATGCATAAATTTGTTGATCGTGATTCGGAAGATAACCTCATAAAGGTAAGTCTCCTTAAGGCAGATACTGATGAAAATCGTGATCAGAAGATTATAAATGAAGAAATCGTAAAAAAGTTTGGTGGGGATGATCGAATAAAAACAATAAATGTTGATAAAAGCGATCAATAGAAACAAAGAACTATTTTCTAATATTGTACCTTTAATAAAAAAATTGAAGCTAAAAATTGTAAAGAATAGACTAATATGTTGAATTTTATTTTCATTATTTTTCAATTTGTAGTTCCTCAACATCTTTTATCTCGATTAGTTGGAAAACTTGCTGCGACTAAAAACTTAAAATTAAAAAATTATTTGATATCGTACTTTTTAAAAAATTATGATATAAATATGGCGGAAGCTGAGCTCGAGTACGCTTTTGATTTTGAAACCTTTAATCACTTCTTTACAAGAAAATTAAAAAATGATGTACGTCCTATCTCTTCAGAAAATAATGTAATTATTGCTCCTGCAGATGGGGTAGTAAGTCAAGTTGGTATAATTAAAAATGGAGAGGTTTTCCAGGCCAAAGGTAGAAGCTTTAACCTTTATGATTTTCTTGGAGGGAATAAAAATATTTCAGATAATTTTTTGAATGGTTCTTTTTCGACAATCTATCTTTCACCAAAAGATTATCATCGTATTCATATGCCATTCGCGGGAACTCTTAGGAGTATGGATTATATTCCAGGGAATTTATTTTCTGTTAATCCTGTAACAGTTGAAAACGTTGATAATCTATTTGCTCGTAATGAAAGATTATCCTGTATTTTTGACACAAAGAATGGTCCAATGGCTGTAGTCTTAGTAGGGGCAATGATTGTAGCAGGTATTCGAGTTATATGGAAGAAAAGCCCTTTTATAAAAAATAAAAAAGTACAGCATTTTGAATACCCGTTGAAAGGAGAGGGTTCTGTTCATCTTAAAAAAGGCGATGAATTAGGAAGGTTTTTGTTAGGATCCACTGTAGTCATTCTTTTTCCTAATAAAAAAATAAATTGGAATAAAAGTATTAAGGTTGAAACAAGACTGAAAATGGGGCAGTCAATAGCTCAAACTTCTTCCTGATTTTATTACCCCAGGCGACCCATTTGATAATCCTCAAAAGCTTGAAGTATCTCAGCTTTGGTATTCATAACAAAAGGTCCTCCTCTAGCTACAGGTTCATTTAAAGGGGCTCCTGCAACGAGTAAAAATCGAGTATTATCTTTTTTAGAAATGGTTTCTAAGTCACCTAAAGTATTCATCACGGCTAGATTCCCTTTTTCTATTTTTTCATGAGAAAATAATTCTCCCTCATAAACATATATAAAACAATTCCAATTTTCTTTTATTGGAGCAGAAAAAGTTGCATTTTTATCTAACCTGATATCAAAATAAGACATTCCAGTATGAGGTTTTCCAGGGCCTTTTACATTTAAAAAATCACCGGAAATTATTTTCACATCCCCTCCAGTAATTTTTACAATTGGAATATCTCCTGCGGGTATATCATTATATGCTGGCTCAATCATTTTTTTGTTCTTTGGAAGATTTAGCCATAATTGAAACCCACGAACTAGACCTTTTGTCTGTTCCGGCATCTCACTATGTACTATCCCTTTTCCTGCTGTCATCCATTGCACAGACCCATCACTTAGATACCCTTCATTACCCGCGGTATCTTTATGTCTGAATTTTCCATTTAGCATGTAAGTAATAGTTTCAAATCCTCTGTGTGGATGTGGAGGGAACCCGCCTAAATAATCATTAGGATTGTCACTACCAAATTCATCTAACAATAAAAATGGATCAAGCATATTAAGATCGGGACCTGCTATAATGCGAGTTAAGTTTACTCCTGCACCATCTTGAGTTTTTATTCCCTTAATGATTTTAACTATAGAGCGTAGCTTAATCATGGTTTGTACTTCCTTTATCTCTATCATAGACTTTTAAATTTCTTAACATAGATTAATATAATTTATATATTTATAAATTTAATTAATATTTAATTTTGAGTGTAAAAAATGGTTGCCGTATATGAAAATTATTAATAATATGTATATATCACTTTTTCTTTTGTCATCTATTAGTTTTAGTCAAATTATTCAAGTGGGTAGTGGTAGTTACACTACAACATTTCCAGGAACGGATGAAGCAGGAAGAAATGAATATCCTAGTGGAAATCCGCAAGTTGTTGGTCCTGCAGCAATAAAACCTCCTCCCACGAATGATTGGTGGTCATCAATCATAAAAAACGATCATTCAAGTAATATATTTAACTATCCCATGGCCTTAAAAACAACAGCTTCAGGCCTTGTCCTGAGTTATATACCATGGGGAGTTTATGATGATCAGGAACCTATTATTGTAGGCGTTGAAGGATTAAATGCAAATAGAGCGAATGTTTATGATTTTTCAGATTGGACAGTAACCATGGAGTGGAGTAATAATAACCATTCATTCAAAGCTACTTCAGGGATGGGGATGCCCTTTGTTTATTTTACCAAACAAAATAATGATATCGCTGAAATAAAAATAAACCTTGGTCAAGTAACAATTATTGATGAGATAATTTTGGTTCAGGATGCTCGTAATAATGCAGATTTCATAATTTTTGCTCCAGAGGGGAGTAATTGGAATCAAAGTGGATCCACCTATACATCAGACCTAAATGGTGAGAATTATTGGTCAATGGCAATGATTCCGCAGTCCGAAGAAAATCTCAATCAAGTATATTTAGATTATAAGAAATATGCGTATGTATTTCCAGAAAGCACTTCTGCTAATTGGTTTTATGATGAAAATACATCTACTTTAACCACAGAATATTTAATTGATGTTGAGGTAAAAGAAGGAGAATTCAGTGATGTTTTACAAGGTCTACTTCCTCATCAATGGAGCAGTCTATCAAGTGACTCTCCAGTACCTCAGGAGATTAGTTATTCCTCTGTAAGAGGTGAGTTGAAAATGTTAAAAGGTAATTATTTTTCAACAGAAAATATTTTTAGAGGTATCCTACCAACATTGCCATACTTAGCAAATTATAGCAACGGGTTTAATCCATCCGAATTAGGAAATAAAATATCGCAAATAAAAAATGATCAACTCGCTACATGGACAGATTCATATAATGAAGGACAGGTGATGAATAGACTGATTCAGACCGCTAGAATTGCTCATGAATCTGGAGACTTAGAAGCTCGTGATGTGATGGCTTTAACGGTTAAAAATCGTTTAGAAGATTGGCTCACCGCAAACAGCTCTGAAGTAGCTTTTTTATTCTATTATAACAACACCTGGTCTACATTAATTGGCTATCCGGCGGGGCATGGTCAAGATTCTAATATTAACGATCATCACTTTCATTGGGGGTATTTTATTCATGCGGCGTCTTTTGTAGAACAATATTTTCCAGGTTGGGCTGCAGACTGGGGACCAATGGTTAATGAGCTGATTAGAGATGCGGCATCTCCAAATAGAGAAGATGAAAAATATCCTTATTTAAGGAGTTTCAGTCCGTTTGCAGGTCATTCTTGGGCAAATGGTTTTGCTACATTTCCTCAGGGGAATGATCAAGAATCTTCGTCTGAAAGTATGCAGTTTAATTCTTCTTTGATTCATTGGGGTACTATTACTGATGATTCTGAGATAAGAGACTTGGGTATATATTTATATACAACAGAGCAAGCATCTACTGAGGAGTATTGGTTTGATATTTTTAATAGAAACTTTTCTTCCTCTCAACAATATAGTTTAGTCTCCCGCGTTTGGGGAAATGCATATGATAATGGCACTTTTTGGACTAATGATATAGCAGCCTCATACGGAATAGAAATGTATCCTATCCATGGAGGATCACTATATCTAGGTCACAATATCTCTTATGTGGAAACACTGTGGGATGAAATAATTTCAAATACAGGGATTCTAAATAATGAAGTAAACCCAAACTTATGGCATGATGTTTATTGGAAATACTTATCTTTTATTGATCCTGAATCTGCAATCAATCTATATAATTCCAACCCTCAACGTGAGATTAAGTTTGGAGTTTCTGATGCGCAAACATATTATTGGATTCATGGGATGAATGCACTGGGTCGTTTAAGATCAGATATTTACTCAAATCACCCTATTTCTGCATCATTTGAGCTAGATGGTGCTATGACTTATGTTGCTCATAATTATTCTGATGAAATTATACTGGTTACATTTTCTGATGGTTTTCAACTGAGTGTACCCCCTAAACAACTTGCAACAAATAGAGGAAGTGACATAACCGGTGTTATATCCTCTGATTTTACTCAAGCTTATGTTAATGGGAGTATTAACCTTAATATTCAATCAGAAAACCAGAACATCAATAGGGTGGAATATTATGATGGAATTAATATAATTGGAGAGTCCAATACTTTCCCATATGAATTTACAGCCCAAAACCTATCTCCGGGCATGCATGACATGTATGCAAAATTATTCAATGGTACCGATTTTGGAATATCAAATATTATTAATATTCAGGTTGGGGAACAGCTTCCTTTTCAAGGAAACTCTAATATTATACCTGGAATAATAGAAGCTGGAAAATATGATAATTTTGAAGGAGGAGTAGGACAAGGAGTCTCTTACCTAGATCTTACTCAGGCAAACAATGGTGGATATCGTCAAGGGGAATATGTTGATTGCGAGTATTTTGCAGGGGAAGGGGCCACGATAGGGTGGATTTCCGCTGGCGAATGGACAGAATATAGTATAGATGTGCAAGAAGCAGGCTTTTATAATTTAACAGTTCGATGTGCCTCTGGTAATGCAAATGGAGGCGGGCCATTTAAATTTGAAATTGATGGTGTCTCGTTAACTCCAGATATTTCGGTTAATTCAACTGGAGATTGGTATAATTGGTATACAATAAATATTGATAATGTTCCAATAAATCAAGGTGAACAAGTTCTTAGGTTGGTGATGTTAAATGGTGAGTTTAACATTGGAAAAATAAACTTTACGTATGCAGGTCCATTAGATTATTCACCTCCAGTTGCAATTGCAGGTGATGATATTGTTGTTGTTCTTCCAGATGAAAGTGCTCTTTTAGATGGATCTTCAACATTTGATGATGACACTGAAGAATTAACATATAGTTGGGAACAGATATATGGTCCTTCAGTAATTAATCTTTCAGACCAAAATTCTGTTACTACTTTGATTACAGATTTAATAGAGGGTGTGTATAAAATTAAATTAAATGTAAATGATGGTGCCTATAGTTCAAATGATGATATATTAGTATTTGTTTCCTCAACTTCAAATTTAGCTCCAACTATTATTGTTGATTCACCGATTACAAATTCATCTTTTTACAGTGGTTCAATAATTTCATTAAGTGCGAATGCAAATGATTTAGATGGTTCAATTTCACTTGTTGAATTTTTTGATTCAAATATCAAATTATATGAAGATGAAACCTCTCCTTTTCAATATTCATGGGAAGGAGCAACTTTGGGGACACATTTCATAACGGCTCATGCAACAGACAATGAAGGTTCTACAACAGTTTCATCAACGATTGAAATAGAAATTATCGAAGCTCCTTCATGTTTTGGTGGTCCTGAAAATGGACATTATACATATGAATTCTCTGATGATTCTAATAACCCAACTATTACATTTATTCCAAGTGCAGGACATGTTGGAAGCCCAACCTGTATTCTTTATTATTCAACCGGTGGTACTCCTCCAGGTTACAATGTAACGCCAAATATCCCTTTTCAGATTAATGCAAATGAAGGTGATCAAATTCAGTTTTACTATACCTATTCATATAATGGTTTAGAGCAAAACACTTCTCAAAACTCGCACACTTACATCATTGGTAGTTGTAATAGCTTGAAAAATAATAATGAAATAAATTTGCCGGATAATTTTTCTATTAAAACTTATCCAAACCCTTTTAACCCGTCGATAAATATTGATTATGGATTAAATAAGTCGTCTCAAGTGAGTCTTAATATATATGATATTAAAGGTCAAATAGTAAAAAATTTAATCAATAGTAAAATGGAAGCTGGATACCATAGCACTGTATGGAATTCAAAAAACTCTAAAGGATTACACGTTTCAGCAGGTATTTACTTTTGTACTATTTTGACCAATAATAATTTGATTACCAAAAAAATAATTCTAGTAAAGTGATTTAGTTTTATAACTTTTTTATTTGAATTCCATGAAACACTAAGCCTCAATTTAATTGAATGGTTTCAGATTTGCCTATGCGCGATTGGTATAGGCATGGCAAAAACGGGGCTTGGTGGTATTGGTTTATTAGTTGTCCCTGTAATGGCTTCAATTTTTGGTGCAAAATCTTCTACTGGTATTTTATTAATTATTTTAATTCTAGCCGATTTTTTTGGAGTTTCATATTATCATCAACATGCAGATACTAAGAAACTTATAAAATTAGCTCCCAGCACAATAATAGGCATTCTTACTGGTGTGCTCATTGGCAATCAAGTAAATGAAAAACAATTCAAATTTTTTCTAGCAATAGTTGTTACTTTAGGTATTTTATTAATGTTTTTTAATAATAAGAAAAAAACTACTAATAAGGATTCTAACTTTTTAATAACTAGTTCTTTTGGAGTTCTGGGAGGTCTTTCTACTATGATTGGTAATGCTGCTGGACCAGTTATGACAATCTATTTTTTATCAATTGGTTTTAAAAAAAATAAATTTATTGGTACCGCAGCCTGGTTTTTTCTTCTTGTTAATATTTTTAAAGTACCCTTTCATATATATACTTGGAAGACAATTAATTTGTCAATTATATATTTTGGATTGACGTTTACTCCCTTGATAATTCTTGGTGCTTTAAGTGGTGTTTGGGTTGTAAAAAAAATACCTGAAAAACCATATAAAATATTTCTTATTTTTTCAGTCCTTTTATCGATCTTAAAATTATTTTTTATTTTTTGATTGATTGTAATCTTTACAGAAAAAAGAATTAACTTGGAAAATAAAAAGTCATTCAAATTAATAATTGGATATATTTCATTGGGGATAAGTACAATTTTTTATATTGCCATTTTTTCGATGCCTTTCTTTAATTTATTACCTTCTTATAAAATTAAGCTTGGAATAGCATTCTACATTGTAAGCTATCTATTTATGTTTATTGGTTTTTGGTGCTTAGGTAAAGAGATTGTTCTTAAAATAAAGCAAAAATGGAATTCTTTTTTCAGAAGAGAAAGACAAGCTTAAGAATTTTTTAAAATATTACTTAATTCTGAAATGAAAAAAATAATTATCATTATGCTATACATTATTACATCCATTACATTTATTATAATTGGTTTTGTGAATCTAAGTCCTCAGTTTGGATCAAACCCTCCAAACAAAGATATAAAATCTTTTACTGAACTTGATAATTTTAAAGATGGTGAATTTATGAATCTTGAAGAAACAGAAATGATGACGGGTGAGATGCCAATGTCTGAATTTTTTAAAAAAGATTCTTCAAGAAGGCCTCAATTTAATTTAAAACCCAAAAAAATTAATTTAGAATCATTTATTGGAACCGCAAAAGATTCAATCATGAAATTTGCATGGTTGGGACACTCGGCTTTTATTTTTAATATAAATGGTAAAATTATTTTACTTGATCCAATGCTTGGTAAGCATGCAGCTCCTCTACCGGTGCCATCAATGAAGAGATATAGCGATGAAATTGCTTTTTCGTTAGATGATATTATAACAATTGATGCAGTCTTAATTTCTCATGATCATTATGATCATTTAGATTATCCAACTATTAAAAAATTAAGAAGTAAGGTTAAAATGTTTTATGTACCTCTTGGTGTAGGAAGCCATCTCTTAAATTGGGGCATAAAAAAAGAAAATATAATAGAAATGAATTGGAATGACGAACGTCAACTCGGTGAAATTGATATTTTTTGCTTACCAGCCAGACATTTTTCAGGTAGAGGACCACTAAATAGAAACTCTACATTATGGAGCTCATGGGCTTTAAAATCTAGATATGGGAAAATTTATTTTAGTGGTGACAGTGGGTTTGGATCACACCTTTTTTCAATTGGAAAGCAACATGGCCCTTTTGATTTAGCTCTTATTGATTGTGGTCAATATAATCAAGCCTGGAAGAATACTCATATGTTCCCAAAAGAAGCAGTTCAAGCATCAAAAGCATTGCAGGCAAAGCATTTTATGCCTATTCATTGGGGTGCATTTACATTATCCACACATTCATGGACCGAGCCAATTGAACAAGCGCTTAATAGATCTAAAGAAATGAAGCAAAAAATAATCACGCCACAAATTGGTGAGGTTTTATCTATTAATAAATTAGAAAAAGAGAATATTAGTTGGTGGGTTAAATAAAAATGATAATTAGCTAACTTTTTTAATGAAATAAAATTATATTTTAATAACAGAGTAGATCTGAAAATGACTGCTACTTAGTAAGAAAAACTAAAATGATAAGGACTTGATTCATGGAACAGGTACCTAATGAAAAAAAAACTTACCTAATAATTGGTGGAGGAAAACTTGCCCTCCACTTTTCTGAATATTTCTCCTTATTAAATATTGATTTTTATCGATGGGAGAGAAGATCAAATCAGCCATTAAAACAATTACTAGAATTAACAAGTAAAGTTTTATTAGCAATTTCAGACGATTCCATTGATGCTGTTGCAAGAACAATTAAAAATAAATTAGTGATACATTTTTCGGGAGTGCACTCATCGGTATATTCTGAAAGCGCTCATCCTCTATTTACTTTTAGTTCTTCTCTTAATAGTTTAGATGAGTACGAATCTATTTCGTTTATTACAGAAGAAGGGAAAAAAAGCTTTTCTTCTCTGTTTCCAGAACTGAAAAATAAGTCTTATAAAATAGATTCAAATAAAAAGATTCTTTATCATGCATGGGCCTCTATGGTTGGTAATTTTCCATCAGTATTAATTTCCGAATATGCAAAAGTTTTAAAAGAATTATCACTTCCAGTAGAAATTGCTGATCCATATTTAAAACAAGTTGTACAAAATTCATTATATACCAGCAACGCACTTACTGGTCCAATATCTAGGGGTGATAAAATAACTATCCAAAAGCATCTTGTGACGATTGATAAAGATTTTAAAAAGGTATATGAGTCTTTTGTGGAATTAATAGAAAAGAGAAAAATATGAAAAATATTCAAGAAATAACTAAAAATAATTCCAGAGGTAGATTATCAATGGTTACATGTTATGATTATACCTTCGCTAAAATAATTTCAAAAACAAACGTAGATATGGTTTTAGTTGGTGATAGTGCAGCAATGGTTATTCATGGTTACGCAAATACAATTCCAGCGACGATTAATATGATGCAAGCACATGTCCAATCTGTTTCAAAAGGCTTAAACGGTAAGTTCCTAATTGCTGATATGCCATTTTTAGAACACAGAAAAAGTTTAAAGAGAACGATGAACTCTGTTGATCTATTGATGAAAGCTGGCGCAAATGCAATTAAAATAGAAGGAGGTAGTCACCACCTTGAGACCATAGAATATATAGTTAATTCAGGTATACCTGTAATGGGTCATCTTGGGCTAACTCCTCAATCAGTTCATTCTCTTGGTGGATGGAAATTGCAGGGTAAAACGAAAGAAAAGGCGAATATCATTTCATCTGATGCAAAAAAGCTTGAAGATGCTGGAGTCTTCTCAATCGTGCTTGAGATGGTACCAAATCAATTATCCACAAAAATCACTCAAAAATTGAACATTCCAACTATTGGAATTGGAGCAGGTCCTGGAACATCAGGACAGGTTTTAGTTTTGCAAGATATTTTAGGGATGAGCAAAGATTTCAATCCAACTTTTGCACGAAAATATGTTGATGGGAATAAAATTATAACTGAGGCATTAAATAAGTTCAATGGAGATGTTAAAAATGGTGACTTTCCGAACAAAAGTGAAACATTTTAATGAAGATTGTTCACGGTCTCAGCAAATGGTCAGACTTTAGACTCAGTATTAATGAGAACCAAAGAATTGGTTTTATTCCAACAATGGGTGCACTTCATAAAGGCCATATCTCATTAGTAGAAAAGTCCATTGATGAAAATGAAATTACCATTGTTAGTATTTTCATAAACCCAACTCAGTTTAATGATAAAAATGATTTAAAAACATATCCAAAAAAGGTAGAGAATGATATAAATATGCTAAGCTCTCTCAATATAACATATTTACTTTTACCTTCTGAAGATGAAATGTATAAAGATGGATATAATTATAAAATAACAGAGAAAAATTTAAGTTTTAAAATGGAGGGTCTTGAAAGAGAAGGACATTTTGATGGGGTGCTTACAGTTGTCATGAAGTTATTTAATATTGTAAATCCAACATGTGCATATTTCGGTGAAAAAGATTATCAACAATTGAGGTTAATTGAAAATATGGCAGAATCTTTTTTTATGAGAATTAAAATAATCCCTTGCAAAACAATTAGATCTAAGGATGGTTTAGCGCTGTCATCAAGAAATTCATTCTTAACTGCTGATGAAAGATTAATCGCTCCAAAATTTTACAAAGCTTTAAAATCAAAAAAAAGTATCAGAGAAATTAAAAAAAAGCTAAATAATGATGGCTTTAAAGTTGAATATATTGAAGAATATGATGGAAGGTTATTCGGAGCTGTGAAAATTGGTAATGTGAGGTTGATTGATAATGAAAAAATCTAATATTTTATTTGCCTTAAGTGGTTCAATTGCCGCTTACAAAAGTGCGGATGCAATTTCAAAATTAGTTCAAAAAAGATATGTTGTCCAGGTCGTGACTACTAAATCAGCATTGAAATTTATAGGCCCAGCAACTTTAGAAGGCTTAACAGGTAGAGAGATTATATCCGATACGTTCATGAGTGGTAAAATGATGTCACATATAGATTTAGTCAAATGGGCAGATATAATGATACTAGCTCCAGCTTCTGCATCAACAATTAATTCAATGCATCATGGCATAGGAGACAACTTGGTTTTATCTTTGTTTTTAGCTCATGATTGGGATAAACCATATTTCATTGCTCCTGCAATGAACACAAAAATGTGGACGCATCCTGCAACGACTTTATCTTTAAAAAAACTTAAAAACTGGGGTGTCAAAATTTTGGAACCAGAAGAAGGAGCATTGGCATGTGGAGATTATGGAGCGGGGAGAATGGTCTCTTCAGATTTGTTGGTTAATGCACTAGAAAATTATAAAGATAATAAAAATAAATTATCAGTTTTAATTACTGCAGGAGGCACAAAAGAACCAATTGATGGAGCACGCTTTATATCCAATATTAGTACCGGAAAAACCGCTGCAAAACTTGCGGAGGTTTTTATTAATAATGGTTGGGATGTAACTTTTCTATCTTCAAAAGATTCAGAGGTACCTAATGGTAAATTTGAAAAAAAGAGTTTTTCTACTTTTAATGATTTAGATAGAAAAATTAAATCTTTAATAGGAAATAGAAAATTTGATGTATTTATTCATTCGGCTGCAGTGAGTGATTATACACCTGTAGAAATAAATGAACAGATCAAAATTGATTCTATGAACAAGAATCTAACTTTGACATTTAAAAAAACACCTAAGATAGTAAATAATCTAATATCCGAAAGTGAGAATAAGGCTATGATACTTATTGCATTTAAATTTACTGTTAATCTTGATGAGAAACAGAAAAAAGGCAAAGTAGATAAATTATTAAAGGAATCGAATGCAAATATTGTTATCCAAAATGATATCTCTGATAGAAAAAGAGATATACAGACTGGATTTAATCTTTATAATGGAAAAGGAAAAGTTTCAGAGGCTTCAGATGCCCTTGGTTTAGGTATTCTATTACAAAAAGAAATGAGGAAAATACTGTCATGATTATGTGCATCGACATCGGGAATACCTCTATTCATGGTGGGATTTTTAATAATGATACACTAATCCTACAATTTAGGAGGACATCTGCATTTCGAGGATCTTCAGATGAGATTGGAATATTCCTAAGATCTGTTTTAAAAGAAAATAAAATTGACTTTAAAAAGATAGAACAAATTAGTATTTGTTCAGTAGTCCCGGATGCTGTTCATTCTCTAAGAAATGCTTGTATAAAATATTTTGATACTTCTCCATTTGAATTAGGTCCAGGATCTAAAACTGGATTGAAAATAAATTATCGAAATCCTCAAGAGGTTGGAGCTGATAGAATTGCTAACGCACTGGCAGCTGTAAAGCGTTTCCCCAAAAAAAACCTAATCATAATAGATTTTGGAACTGCAACAACATTCGATGTAGTCTCAAAAAATAAGGTATATAAAGGAGGGACTATATTTCCTGGTATACAAATTTCTATGGAGGCTTTAGAACAAAAAGCTGCGAAACTACAACCTGTAGAAATTATTAGAAGAAAACTCGCAGTGGGACGTTCAACTATCGGTAGTATTCAATCTGGTTTGTATTATGGTCAAATGGGAATGGTCAAGGAGCTAGTGAAAAAAATTACTGAAGAAGAATTCTCAGATGATAAGCCGCTGGTAGTTGCTACAGGAGGGTTTTCAAAGCTATACCAAAAGGATCACTTATTTGATATCATTGTACCCGAATTAGTTCTTGAAGGAATTCATATTTCAATAAAGATGAATAAAAAATAAAAAATATTTGTTTTCCATATGGTTTTAATGAGCTGTTTTTTCTATTTTCGCGTTCTGCATTAGTAACTATTTTTAACTGTAAGTAAAAAATTTATTATTTAGGAGTATAAATTGTCCCAAAAACCATTTCAAACCGAAGTCAGTCAACTTTTAAAGTTAATTATTCATTCTTTATATTCTCACAAAGAGATTTATCTGCGTGAGCTTATATCAAACTCCTCAGATGCTCTAGATAAACTTCGATATTTAACTCTGACGGATGACAAGTATAAAGATATTCTTTTTGAACCAAAAATAACAATCGAATTTGAAGAAGGCGATAAGCCAACAATGACAATTACTGACACTGGAATTGGTATGTCAAAAAAAGATTTAGAAGATAACCTTGGTACAATCGCAAAATCGGGTACTAAAAATTTCCTTTCAAAACTTTCTGGTGATGCTAAAAAAGACTCACAATTAATTGGCCAATTTGGCGTTGGTTTTTACTCTTCATTCATGGTTGCAGAAAAAGTAGATGTAATCAGTCTTAAAGCTGGTAAAAAAGAGGCTTGGATGTGGAGTAGTGATGGAGAAACGGGTTTTGAAATAACAAAAGGTGTAAAGAAAGAAAATGGTACCTCCATTAAGTTATATTTAAATGAAGAAGGTAAAGAATATGCTAGCAGATGGAAACTAGAGGGCTTAGTAAAAAAATATTCTGACCATATAGATGCACCTATTATGTTAACATATGAAGACACCGAATATGATGATAAAGGTAAAGAAAAAAGTAAGGAAATAAAAACTACTCAAGTTAATGACGCAAAAGCTTTTTGGACTCGTTCTAAAAATGATCTGAAGAAAAAAGACTATAATGAATTTTATAAATCATTATCACAAGACTCCACAGACCCATTAGACTACATTCATTTTAGGGCTGAAGGAAATTTAGAGTTTACAATTCTCTTTTTTATTCCTTCAGTAGCATCACCTGACATATATAGAGCTGATTACAAATCAGGTGTAAAGCTATATGTAAACAGAGTATTTATTACTGAGGATGATAAAGAATTATTACCAAGCTGGCTTAGGTTCGTCAAAGGCATTATTGATTCATCTGACCTTCCTCTGAATGTTAGTAGGGAGATACTTCAGCAAAATAGAGTTATGGCAAAAATTCGATCAAATTCTGTAAAAAAAATATTAGATAAACTTAAAACAATTGCTACAAAAAAAGAAAAGTACACAGGTTTCTTCGAGCAATATGGAAGATTAATTAAAGAAGGTGTTTATCAAGATTTCGAACATAAAGATGCACTTACTGAGCTTTTGAGATTTAAATCAACAAAGGAAGAAGGTTTAGTCTCTTTACGTGAATATGTTGGTCGCATGAGAGAGGATCAGAAGTCAATATATTACATAACAGGTCAAAATGAAGTCTCTTTAAAGAACTCACCACTTCTAGAAATGTATAAAAGTAAAGATATTGAGGTCTTGATTTTGGATGATGAGATTGATGAGATAATTATTACATCTGTTCCAAAATATGATGAAAAAGATCTTAAATCGGTTAAAAGAAGTGGAGCAGCTGAAGACTTTTCTGAAGATAAGAACGAAGATAGTGAAAAAGAGCTGAAGTCCGTACTAAAAAAACTAAAAAAAGTTTTAGGTGAAAAAGTGAAAGATGTTAAAGTCTCCAATAGACTGAGTGAATCACCCTCATGCATTGTTGCAGATGAAAATGATCCAACGGCCCAAATGCAAGAGATTATGCGTTCTATGGGGCAAGCTGATATGCCTCAGGTCAAACCAATTCTGGAGGTGAACCCAGAACATATAATTGTAAAAAAATTAAAAGATATGACTAAAAAGAAATCATTTGATGACATTGCTTTTCTTCTTTTCGAACAAGCACTTATCCAGGAAGGGGTTAAGCTTGAAGATCCAGCTGGTTTTGTTGATAGATTGAATAAAGTTATTGCAGGAAATCTTTAGGTTATCTAATTCTATTTAATTATTTATGATAACTGTTCTTTCACCAGCAAAAAAATTATCAAAAGAGTGCTTTTCTCAAACAGGTAGTAGCCGAAAACCGCAGTTCTTAGATAGATCTGAAAATTTAGTAAATAGCCTCAAAAAATTAGATCCTGTTGATTATATGGGTTTGATGAATATAAGTGATTCGCTAGCTATGCTTAATTGGGAACGTATGCAAAAGTGGAATTCAAACTTTAATAAAAAAAATTCCAGAGAAGCTATTTACTCGTTTGCTGGTGATACCTATTCAGGTTTTGATGCTCTAACTCTCAATAATAAAGACATAAAATTTGCGGATTCAAACATTAGAATCTTATCAGGATTATATGGTTTGTTAAGACCTCTAGATTTGATAATGCCCTATAGACTTGAAATGGGAACTAAGTTTTCCAATGAAATTGGAAGTAATCTTTATGCATACTGGGATAGTTTGATAGCATCTTCTATCCATAATGATTTAAAAAATCATAATTCTAAATGTATAATTAACTGTGCCTCATTAGAATATTTTAAATCAGTTAATCTTAAGAAAAATAAATTAAATGTAATTACACCTCAGTTCAAAGATTGGAAAAATGGTAAACTTAAAATAATTTCTTTCTATGCTAAAAAAGCAAGAGGAATGATGGCTAGGTATATTGTCACAAATAAAATCGAAAATGAGGCAGATATTTTAAAGTTTAATTTGGGAGGTTATAAGTTTGAGCCTGCTCTATCGAACCCTAGCGAGCCAGTATTTACTAGAAACCAAGCGTAATAAATTGAATTTTAAATCTTTATTTTTCTTTCTTTTTATTTTGACATCGTCTGTTTTTTCAGAAAAAAAATATTACAAACATGAAGAATCAATTAAAAAAGTTTTATCTAATTACTTCGAGAACGTTGATACTAGAAATCCTAATGGAATGCTAAAAGACCTCACCCCTGAATTTTTCATACATTATGGGGAAAGTGCCGTAACAAGAATCAAATCTGAATCTGAATTTATCCAACTATTTGAAGCATGGAAAAATTCTGAAAAAGGAAAATTTCTTACAACTGAAATTGAGTCAATTGATATTCAAGAAACTCACATAATACGAAACTATACGGCTGTTGCGGACGTTGTTTTTACTCGGAAAGATGCTAAAGGTAATGAAATAAGAACGGAAAGAGCGTTATATCATTTGATTAAAGGAGAAGGATACTATGGTAGTCCCCCAAAATTTATTTGGGGAATATTAACTAAGTGGTCGAGACCGTGGAAGATTTATATGATTTCTAATATTCAATTAGATTAGTCCTCTTTTAAAAATCTATTTTAACCTCTCCATTTTTATTAATACCACTCTCTTTTTCTGCATATTTAAATGGTTCATATTCAATATTTTGACTGTCAAAATATTTTAAAAGTTTACTTAAATATTTATCTTCCATCCCTTCTTCATATCCTGAAGATTTATCAATAATATTTCCTTCTTGATCAATTAGTAGAAATGTTGGATAACCTCTGACTTTAAATTGTTTCGCTAGTTTAGATGATGGGTCAACGGAAACATTAAATTTATATTTTCGCTTTTTGATATAAGGTCTGACTTGATTTATAATATTTGCTTTATTTACATTAACCGCGAGTACTTGTAACCCGATATCCTTAAACTCTTCACTTAATTGGTCTAGATAGCCTAACTGGCGTTCACAGTATGTTCACCATGTTGTCCAGAAATTTATAATCATCGGCCCATCTGCATGAAAGTCAGAGAGTTTTGCGTATTCACCATCCACCATTCTAATTCTTGTATTTACAATTTTTTTTCCTTCAAGCAAAGTAGGAATTGAAAGCAGAGAGAAGATTAGGGCAGTAAAGAATATATTTTTCATTATTGAATTGTTTAAAATTATTGTTGTTTATAGTTAATATTTAATTAAGCAAAAATACACATAAATTTTTATTTAAAAAAAAAGTTTAGATATTATTTTTACTTTTCAAATAATTATTAATATAATGCATTAATTTTTTAATAAAATGGAGATCATATTGCAAAAGTTAAAATTTTCTTTTCAAATTCTATTACTTTTATTTCTCTCTTTTCAAAATCTTTTTTCTTTTAACTCGCAAATAAATAAACCTAATGATGAAGATTTAATAAAAGAATCTCTTACTAATTATTTTATTGAGGTAGATAAAAAAAATACAGAAGAAATGTTAACTTTTTTTGAATTACCATTGATAATGAACTTCGAATCTAAGCAACCTCTCTTTTTAGAAGATGATGATGAGGTAATAGAAGTTTTTAATACTTGGAAGAATTCTAAAAAAGCAGATTTTTTAAAAACAAATATTGATAATGTTGAATACACTGAAATTCATAATAATTTTATGTGGGTTGTAGATGTGACATATTCTAGGACAGGTTTTAATGATGAAATACTGTCAACCAAACGCTCTCTGTATTATTTTGTAAAAAAAGATAGTTGGAAAATTTATATGATTTCTAGTGTGGAGTTAGAATAAACTTATTTTTTAAGTGGAATATTTAAATTTCAGAAAAAGAGATTAAAAATCTATGCTAATTGCTTCTTTCTTATTATCATCTTTTTTCTCATACTCAAAATCATTGAATTCAATATTCTGGCTTATTAGGTAACTCTTTAGTTCTTTTAAATATTCTTCTTCAATTCCTTCCGAGTACCCTGCACTTTCATGAATAACTTTTCCATTTTTATCTATGAGGTAATAGGTGGGGAACCCTTTAACCCCAAACTTGTCTGCAAGCTTAAAGGTTGGGTCAAGAGATACATCAAACTTATACTTTCTTTTATTAATGTACGGTCGAACCTGGTTTACAATCTGTGGTTTATTTGCATTTATAGTAAGTACTTTAAGTCCTATATTACTAAAACTTGAATTAAGTTGGTCTAAGAAGCCTAACTGGCGTTCACAGTATGGTCACCATGTTGTCCAAAAATTAACTATCATAGGTCCATCTTGATTAAAATCTGATAATTTAGCGTATTCTCCATTCAACATTTTAATTCTTGAATTAGGTATCTTGTTATCTTTAAGTGCGGAGCCAAATAAAATAGATGCTAAAGTGATAATTATTGGAAATAAATATTTTTTCATAAGCTTAAATTTTGATTTTATTAATATTCTATTGAATAAGTATACATTAAAATAGGTTTTAAAAAAAAAGATAACCATACAAACATTCAATTTTCATAATTTCCGCATTATATGTACTTATAAATACCGGATTAGTGATATGATTTATGCGAAAACAATATCTTTTTAAGGAGCTTTTTTCTTTAATTAAACTATAATGAAATTATTTTTAATATTCTTATTATTCTTTTTAAATATTTCTCAGTTGACTGCATGTAGACTCTGGGCCCTTTATACTAAAAACAATCTTGGTTTTTCGATGTTATCCAACAATGAAAAGAGTAAAGCCTACAATCAATTAAACTCTTTTTTTATTCAATCTACTTTTATGAGTAATGGTTGGTCTATTCTTGATTATCCGACTGATACTGAAAACAATGTATCTCCAATTTTTAGATCTGAAAAAACAGCTTTTTCGGATTCAACTGTTTATTGGAATATAATTGATTCTTTATTTATCAATGGAACAGGAGAAATTGGCCTGGCCCATTTAAGGTTAGCTTCATCGGGAATAAATTCAGTTCCGAACCCTCATCCATGGATGTTCTATGATAATAATAAATCATATTCATTTATGCATAATGGTACTGTGGATAAAGAGTTACTTTTTAATTTAATTACGGATAATGGTTCCGATCTATCTTGGCTAAATAATAATGAGCCTCAGACATTTGACGGTTCCGATTGGAGAACTGTAGGTTGGCAGAATGTTGTGGACTCAGAATTGATAATGTTATACCTAGCACAACAAATATCAGAAAGGGGAGATGTTTATCTAGGTTTGCAAGTAGCCTTATCAAGCATAACTAACCAAGGAATTAGCGCAATACAATTAAATATGATCTTTTCAGATGGTATTAGTTTGTATTGTTTTGGAGGTAGTAACGGGTTATCTTATACAGAATCTGATGAGCACTTTGCTGTAATGACTCAACCAGAAAACAGTGGTGCTTTAAACTGGACGGGAATCAAAAACGGAGAGTTAGTTGTTATAGGAAGCTCTGGTTTAGTTAATTATCCTAATTTTTTGTTAGTTGAAAATCAGAATGATCCATTCTTCCCAGAAAATTTAAGTGTGATGAACCCAGCATACCCTAATCCTTTCAATAGTTCAGTCCAATTTTCTTTTTCAAATATTCCAGAGCCAATGGATCTTAATGTTTCATTCTATAATTTAAATGGTCAGTTAGTAGAGTCTTTACTTTCTAGAAACATCGCGGAAAATGAGATTGTCAAGTGGATACCATCATTAGAACTTCCCTCTGGAACATACTTTCTTCAGGCTAACCTAGGCAATAATGTGTTTAATCAGAAGATTCTATTTATTAAGTAGAATATTTTAATTAACTTAATCGGCTATACTAATAGTTAAAATTTCAATTACACTGATTATTGGAGACCATTAAATTGGCAAAAAAAGAAATCAAAAAAGAAGTCGAAAAAAAGAAAAAAATAGAAGCGGCTGAAAATGCAGCTGCAGAAAAAGCAGCCCTAGCTCTAGAAGCTGAAGCCAAAAAGAAAAAAGCTAAACCAAGTAAAGTTTCAAGCGGGAGTATCAGTATGTATCTCGCCGAGATTGGACAATTTAATCCTCTTCCTCCAGAAAGAGAGGTTGAACTTGCAATTAGAATTCAAAATAATGATGAAGCTGCGATGAAAGAACTAGTCGAAGCAAACTTACGTTTTGTAGTATCTGTTGCGAAAAAGTACCAAGGTAATGGTTTATCTCTGGCTGATATTATTAATGAAGGTAATATGGGTTTGATAAAAGCAGCTAAAAGATTCGATCACACAAGAGGTTTTAAGTTTATCTCTTATGCGGTATGGTGGATTCGCCAATCTATCTTACAGGCACTCGCAGAGCAGTCACGTTTAATCAGGTTACCTCTCAATAGAGTGGGTACAATTACCAAAATTACTAGAGCAGCTGAAAAATTAGAGGCTGAAGTTGAGCGCCAGCCGAAAGGTGATGAAATTGGTGCACAACTAGAGATGAGTGGAGATGAAGTCCTCATGGCCATGCAGTATTCACGTAGACATAGTTCTCTAAATTCTCCATTTCAAGAGGGTGAAAATAGTAGTCTTCTTGATATTATTGAAGATTCTGAAGCTGAAGAACCAGAAGCTAAAATTATGATGGAATCAATGAGCGAAGAAGTAACAGGCGCATTGGATACGTTATCAGAGAGAGAGAGAATTGTTTTAGAGATGTATTTTGGAATCAATAGAGATAGTGCAATGACACTGAATGAAATTGGAGAAGAGTTTGACCTTACAAGAGAAAGAGTAAGGCAAATTAAAGAAAAAGCCATCCAGCGCTTGCGCCATAGATCTAGGAGTAAAAATCTGCGTAGATATCTCGGTTGATGAGAAAAAAATTCTACAAAAAAAGGGCTTAAATGCCCTTTTTTTATATTTATTATACAATAAATAACTTTAGCTTATTTTAAAGTAGATCAACATGGAAAAAAGAAAAAAAATAGGATTAATTCTTGGATTCTTCTGTTTTATTTTTTTTCTGATAACGCCACCTCCTAGCGGGATGAACCCTCTTGGGATGAAAGCATTAGCAATTTCTTCTCTAATGGCAATCTTCTGGGTTACTGAAGCAATTTCAATTTTTGCAACTTCCTTTTTACCAATCGCTTTATTTCCATTGTTAGGGATTTTAGATTCGAAGCAACTAGCGGCAAGTTACGGACATCATATTGTTATATTAATTATTGGTGCATTTTTTGTCGCAAAGGCAATAGAAACAAATAATCTTCACAAACGTATAGCTCTTTCAACAATTAAAATGATTGGCACAAGTAGATCAAGTATTATGCTTAGTTTTATGATTGCTACAGGTTTTTTATCGATGTGGACATCTAATAACTCAACAACACTCATGATGCTACCCATTGGTCTTGCAATAATAAACAGAGAGAAGAAGCTAGGTGCTGATGTCTCTAGTTTCGCACCCGCATTAATGCTGGCAATCGCTTATTCAGCTAGTATAGGAGGGACGGGAACATTAGTAGGTACTCCCCCTAATCTAGTATTCGTAAGCACCGCTCAGGAACTTTTCCCGGAATTCGAGCCCATACTTTTCACGGAATGGTTGAAAATAGGAATACCCTTTGTTTGCATTTTTTTACCGATATCTTGGCTTTATTTAGTGAAGTTTTTTAATGTAGAAGGTAACCTGCATGGTGATAAAAATATAATTCATAAAGAATATGATAATTTAGGTGGAATGTCTTCTGCTGAAAAAAAAGTTTTATCTATTGTTGTACTCTACGCATTAGGGTTTATTTTTAGAAATTGGTGGTCAGAATTACTAGGAGTAAGTGGTTTTGTTAAGGACTCAACTGTTGCTGTATTGGCTGCTATTATTTTATTTGCACTACCAAGCGGGCAAAAAAACAAGAATGGTAAGCCGATACGACTATTAGAGTGGGAAGATGCCAAAACAATACCTTGGGGAATTGGAATGTTGATCGGGGGAGGGTTAGCAATAGCTTCCTCTTTTAAATCTTCTGGTCTTATTGGATGGGTTGGTGATACAGTGAATTTAGGAGGCATTTCAATATTTTTTATATTAGTGTTGGTTGTAACATTCATGATTTTTTTAACAGAAATCAATTCTAATACAGCAACAACCGCTATTTTTTTGCCTGTTTTAGCTGGTATTTCTATTGCAGGTGACTTTCACCCTTTTCTCCTTATGATTCCAGCGACCTTTGCTGCCTCATGTGCTTTTATGTTGCCATCTGGCACTGGACCAAATGCAAGTGTTCTCTCAAGCGGGCATTTGAAAATACCTCAAATGGCAAGAGCAGGCTTTGGCTTAAATCTTTTAGCTATTTTAGTTATTGTCGTTCTATTTTATTTTTCCCCTATCTCATTCTATTAATTAATTGAGCAAAACCTTTGCCTAGTTCTGTCCTAAGGTGTTCTTCATCACTTTTTTAATAAAAAAACAAAAAAAAACAAATTAGATCTTGTTGAAAAAAAAATAATTTCTTATTTTCATTTCGACTTTAATTATGGTTTATAGGTTGCGGAACAATTTATATAAACCACTATTCCAGTTACCCACATACCTACCAAAAAAAAATACAACAAACAACCTTGGAGGTTAACATGAGAAAAGTGTTACTACTTTTACTCTTTCTAGGCAGTACTCTGTTTGCTGATCAATGGATAGATAAACACCATAAGTATGGTACTACCCCAGTTGATTACGAACCTGTATCTGTTGTTATAAACCCTGATTATATTAATACTTACCGCAATGAGGTAACGATTAGTGTTTCATCAGGATCTTATGATAGTGAAATATCTTGGTCAATCAGTATAGCTGATGGAGGAGTAGTTGCAGCAGGTGGTGCCCCTCTGGTTGGAGCCGATGCTATTGTAGTCACTATGCCTGACGGTCTCTATACGCTTACTGCCAGTGATGCATACGATGATGGTTGGAACGGTGCATCTATGTCAATTACTGATAATACTTCTGGTAATGTCTATTTTACTTATGCAATGCCACCGGTAGATGCATCTCCTGAGTACGTGCAGTTTGAAATATCTCAAAGTGTTCCTGGTTGTATGACTGCTGCAGCGTGTAATTATAATGTTGATGCTACAGAAGATGATGGAAGTTGTTGCTTAACAAATTGTGGTGACTTAATCATGAATGGTGGAAGTTATCCTAGTGAGGTTTCTGTAGATATTACAGATGCGTCGGGAACTGTTGTATACAGCGGAGGTCCTAGCAATAGCTTTTTATGTTTAGATGATGGTACGTATACTCTGAATGGTTATGACTCTTGGGGTGATGGCTGGAATGGAGGAGCGAATGCTGCAATTTACGATGGAAGTGGCCAGCTGGTTGCATTTCTTGAATTTGCCACTGGAGCTTCAGGCTCTGTAGAATTCACTCTGCCGTTTGAACTTGTTGTTGAAGCTCCAGTAGGAGTTTTCTTTTCTGAATATACAGAAGGGGCCAGCAACAATAAATATTTAGAAATTTTTAATGGAACAGGTGAAGTTTTAAGCTTAGGAAATTTTGGTTTTCCAAGTGTTTCAAATGCTCCAGCTACTCCAGGTGAATATGAATACTGGAATTCATTTACAGAAGGTGCGACGATCAATCCAGGTGGAGTCTATGTAATAGCTCACCCTAGTGCAGTTGATGCTATTTTAGCCGAAGCAGACCAAACACACCAGTATTTGAGTAACGGTGATGACGGCTATTGCTTAGTCTACGGTACTGAAGATAATTATGCTCTAGTTGACTGCATAGGTGACTATCAAGCTGATCCAGGTTCTGGATGGGCTGTTGCTGGTGTTGAAAATGCAACTAAAGATCATACCTTAGTAAGAAAGCCAGGAATGGTCAGCGGAAACATGGGTAACTGGGCAACGTCTGCCGGAACTGATGCTGAAACAAGCGAATATATTGTATTAGACCTTACTTTTGATGAAGACGGGGCGCAAACTGGAGATTGGTCTGGTTTGGGTTCACATAGCAATGAAGTCGTAGTTCCGTGTGATTTTACAGAAGTAACTCTCAATCTTGTAGATTCTTTTGGTGACTCTTGGAATGGTAATATTCTTACAGTTGGAGACCTTACTTTTACAATTGATGGTATTAACGATGATGGCGCAACAGCTACTTTTACTATTTGCTTGGAAGATGCTCTATATCCAGTGACATGTGGCGGCGGAGGCTATCCATCAGAAGTTAGCTGGGAGATGCTTGCCGCAGATGGTAGTGTGCTCCTCGCTGGAGGAGCTCCATATGATGGTGCACTTCAAATTGGTGAGCCTACAGATATCTTAGGCTGTATGGATCCAACTGCATTGAACTACGATGAAACAGCAACTTTTGATGATGGTTCATGTACGTATGCTGGTGATGACTGTGCAACTGCACTTCCAGCCACAGCTGGCTCTAATACCGCGCCTTATGCTCCGATATGGTACACGTACACAGCTTCACTAACAGGAACAGCAACAATTTCTTCCGTTGGTGGTGGTGTTGACACACAAGTTTATGGTTACAGTGGTGCATGTGATGCTCTCACTGAAGTAGGGTTTGGAGACGATGAAGGTGGTTCACCTGAATGGTCTTCTATTATGGTCCTCGATGTAGTTGCAGGTGAGTCCTATTATATCAATTGGACAGATGGATGGTCAATAGAGGGATTTGTCTGGACTCTTGAAGAAGCAATTTACCCTGTAACGCCACAGAATCTTACAGCAGAACCAGGAATGGAAAGTGTTTACTTAGCCTGGGAAGGTGCTGCACCACCTGCAAGATCATTTATTGAAATTGAAAATGAGATTCAGGAAAGAGCACGTTACCAAGCTGAAAAGAAGGCAACTCTTGTTCAACAGGAACAAGGTGTTCATCTTAATTCTTACAGAATCAATCCTGATTATGCAGCCAACAACAATAACTCCAGAACAAATTCTGTTGTTATCAATCTAGGTGGTGGAACATGGCAGGAAGAAATCAGTTGGAATATTACAGATGCTGCAGGAACTGTTGTAGCTGAAGGTGGTGCTCCAATTGAGAACTTAGAGCTTGTTCTTGAAGATGGAACATACATATTTAACGGTTTTGATTCTTACGGAGATGGATGGAATGGAAATTTCGTCTCAGCTACAAATGCAACTCAAGTGTTCTTATTCTGGACAATGTTCGATGGTTCAGAATCAACAGGAGAGTTTGAAGTTAATGACGGTGCTGCAAATTTATCCTTAAGTAATTTAAATTATGATAACTCAACAGATATTTTGAATGTGGATGTTACCAATGATGGTGCCTTGTGGGCATATGGTGGAGATATTGGCTTTTTTCTAGGAGTGAGCGCTTCTGGTGACTGTCAAGATGCGAACTCTATTTTCCAATCTGTTCCTCAACCGCTTGCACCTGGAGAAACATATTCATTTCCTCTAACTGGAATCCAGCCCTTCTTGGGTTACGGTGTTCATCAAGTAGGAACGATGATTGATTGGTCTTGTGCCGTCCCAGAGGTTAATGAAGATGATAATGTTCTGAATGCAGAGATCACTATTGTTGATCCATTAGAAGGTGTTTCCTTCTCTGTTTACAGGGATGGTGACCTAGTAGTATCTGATTTAGTCGATCCGATGTATTTAGATGGAACATTGGTTGGTGGAACTGAATATTGTTACTATGTAACACAAACAGAAAATGATGTCGAGTCTGGTGCTTCCAATACTGCATGTGCAACGCCTTATGGTGCAGATGCATTCCCAGCTCCAACCGCTTTAATGGGTGAGGCAGATGGGTATGATGTCATGCTTTCTTGGACTGCTCCTGATTTAACAGATTGGGTACCGCCAATGAATAATTCTCGTTTTTCTCCAGCCTCATTAAGTGAAAAATACCTGAATTATACCCCTTCCGATACTGAAAATTCAACTCCTCCGGCTACAAGGCCAGGTGGAGATACTTTTGAAACTGCAACCATGATAGATGCGTTACCTTATACTGATAATGGATCTACTGTCGGACTTACCGCTGATTATGGACCATATGCTGACTTATCAACTCTGGTTTGTGAATACGGTACATCCTACTATAGCGCAGCATCAACGGGTTCTGGTGCCGATGCGGTTTACTCTATCGATCTTGCTGAAGCAGGAAACGTAAATATCTCATTGTGTGGATCTGGTTATGATACAGCTCTGGGTGTATTTAATTCAGACGGGGTTCTTGTTGCTGCAAATGATGATTTCTGCTCTACCCAGTCAGAAATTATATGCTCAATGCCTGCTGGAATGTATTACATCGTTGTATCTGGTTGGGGAACAAGTGAAGGTGATTACACGTTCAATGTTAACCTACTTGATGACCCATCACCTGTTGCTGGATATGCAGTATACAGAGATGGTGTACAGATCGCCGCTGTAGAAGGTGTAGATCAGACCTCTTTTACTGAGTTTATTTATAACCCAGAAATGCCTGAAGGTGATACTTATAATTACGCAGTTTCTGCTTTTTATGATGTCCAAGGTGTTCTCTCTGCTGTTTCTAATTCAGTAGATGTAACTACTTCAGCACCACCATTTGTATGTGCTGCCCCTTCAGGATTAATGGCTGAGAGTCAAGGAAATGATGTAATGCTTGATTGGGATGCTCCAGAAGGCGGACCAAGCTGGTTTACACATTTTGATGGTACTACTGAAGGCGGTGTTGGATCAGCAACGGGACTATTTACAGCATCTGCTGCTGTTAAATTTGGCCCTGAAACAACTCTTGAGCTTTCCGGATTATCTTTGACGAAAGTTGGATTTTACACTAGTGATGTAACCGCATTATTCAAGGTAATGGTTTATGACCCTGTCTCAATGCTTCCAGTTGATTCCACAGATGTAATTGATCCTACAACGTTGGTAGTGGGTGATTGGAATGTTGTTGATCTTCCAAATCCAGTTGCAATAGGTACTGATGTGATGTTTGGTTACAAGGTTACGGCAACAGCTGAAGCTACGTACCCAATGGCGATGGATGCTGCATCTGATAATAATGGAATGGATAACTTGATTCAAGGTTTTGGAAGCCCAATGCAAAGTATGCTTGATCTATATGGAATAGATGGCGGCTGGGCAATTGCTGGTTATGCAGACTACGCTCAAGGCAGATCGATTGTTTCTTTAGATCCACCAGTGTTTGACAACATTGTTGTTCCTGGTGATCTTGATGTGAGACATTTAGCTAACTCAGTTGAATTGTCGCTGCCAGCAGAAGAGATGAATCGTGCATTGCTTAGTTTTCATATCTATAGAAATGATACTGCCATTGCAACTGTTCCAGTTTCAGAGACATCTTATGATGATATGGACGCTCCATGGGGTATGTTAGATTATCATGTTACAGCTCTGTACAACGATACGGAAGAATGTGGTGAATCTGCTCCTTCTAACGTTGTTTCATTAGATTTGGCAAACACTCCACCTGCAGCGGTTAACTTAATTGCACCTGCAGATGGACATGTTATCAATCTAACAGAAGCAAACATGGAAGATCAGACAATGTTCGTATGGTCTCCTTCAAGTGATGCTGATAATGATCCTCTTCAATACTTTCTTGGTTTTGAAGCGGTTGTTGAGGTAGGTGATACCTTAGATCATTGGATTCCTGATAATGCACTTATGAATGGCGATTTTGAGGACGGATCAGATCATTGGGAGTTCTACCCACCAGAAATGACAAATATTAGCATGGATACTACTGAAGGAATGCTAACGATTGGCGGTCTTAACAACGGTGGAACAAATACTGAAAATAATGTTTACCAATCATGGCCCGGTGATGCCTTGCCTGCTGGTACGCGTTTTGAGGTATACGCTGGAGCTATGTCACCAGAAGATGATTTCATAGGTGAAGGTAACCATGTTGTATTATTTGCTAAGTACTTTGATGCTAACTGGGGTCTAGTCCAAATGGATCTTTCTGATCCAATGAATTCTCAATCCGCTATGGCTGGTGAGTATCATGAGCTAGAGTTAGTATCAGAAGTCGTTGACGGTGCTGCGGTAATGCAAGTAGGTTTAATGTATGTTCAATCTAGTGATGCGGTTGGTGGAGTAGTTCACGTTGATGAAATGTGGATGCACATACCAATGACAGTTACGGGTATTGGAGTACCAAATAGCTTATTTGCCGAACCAATGTTAGAACTTGAAGTTAATGAACTTACATTTTCATGGGATGTATGGGCTGTTGATGGATTTGATGAAACAGAATCCAACGGCTTACGTACATTCACTGTAAGTGCAGGTGAATTACTATCACTAAATGGTGTGTCTTTACCAACAGCATTTGCTCTGCATAATAACTATCCTAACCCATTTAACCCAGTGACAAATATCTTGTATGATGTTCCTGAGTTAACTGATGTTACGTTAGAGATCTTTAATGTTATGGGACAACGTGTGAGAACTCTTGCGCAGGGATCACATGAACCAGGACGTTATCAGATTGTTTGGAATGCAACAAATGATATTGGCGAAAGCTTATCATCTGGTATGTATATTTACCGTATACAAGCTGGTGATTTTGTAAGTGTGAAGAAACTTGTATTAATGAAGTAAATTCTCACTCTAACAATTCTAAAAAAGAGGCTCGGTTTACCGAGCCTCTTTTTTTTATATTATATACATGTTTAAAGAGCTTATTCAATGAAATATTTAATAATCCTTTTTCTTTCGCAATTGTTTGCAGATGAAGGCAACCTACCAAAACAAAGAACAAGAGATAGGGTCGTCGATATTCATCATGTAAAGATAGATGTTACCATTGATATGATTTCTGAGTCAGTCTACGGTCATGTGATGCATACTTTGAGCCCGTTTAGTTCCTCATTAGACTTTTTTGAATTAGATGCCAGTGATATGAATATTAAACGGGTTAGGGTTAGTAATAAAGACGTTCTCTTTAATCATACAGGTGATAAACTAAGTATTTCTTTGAATAACCCTATTTCATGGAAGGATACAATTAATGTAAGGATTGATTATACTGCAAATCCAAAAAAAGGTGTTTATTTTGTGAAACCCGATGATTTCTACCCAGAAAAGCCTTATCAAGCCTGGACCCAAGGAGAAGACACGGATAACCATCACTGGGTTCCTTTGTATGACTATCCTAATGAACGTTCCACTTTTGAAACTATTCTTACGGTTAAGAAAATATACAAGGCTGTATCTAATGGAGAATTACTATCTACTACAGAAAATGATGATGGTACTCATTCCTGGCATTGGAGAGAAAACTTTCCGATGGTCCCATATTTAATTTCTTTTGTAGTGGGCGATTATGTGAAAATTGAAGATAAGTATAATAATACTCCTGTTAATTATTGGGTTTATAAAAAGAATCAAAAAGAAGCAAACCGTTCATTTGGCTTAACAACGGATATGATGAGTTTTTTTGGAAAAGAAACAGGCATTGAATATCCCTATGAAAAATATGATCAAATAATTGTAGATGATTTTATGTTTGGTGGTATGGAAAATATTACTTTAACTCATAATACGGATCGAACAATGTATGATGAGTTTGCTTCACCAGACGTTAGCAGCGAAGGGCTTGTAGCACATGAACTGGCACATCAATGGTTTGGTAATATGATTACTACTAGAAATTGGGCAAATGCGTGGTTAAATGAAGGATTTGCAACGTACTATTCCAGAAAATATTATGAACATAAATATGGTTATAACGAAGGCGAATATATTAGGTATTCTGAGATGAATAGTTATTTTTCATCAAACAAGAGATGGAACAGAGCAACCGTACAACATCATTTCATAGAATCAATGGATCTTTTCGATGGTCATATTTATGCCAAAGGTAGTTTAATATTGAATATGATTAATGATTATTTAGGGCAAGATGCTTTTTCAAAAGGGATACAACACTATGTTAATGAAAATCAACATAAAAATGTAGAGACAAGCGACTTGAAAAAAGCATTCGAAGAGGTAACAGGGAAAAATTTAGATTGGTTTTTTAAACAATGGGTATACGAACCTGGTTTTCCAGAATATGAAGTGAGTTATTCATATAATCAAAGAAATAGAACTGTGAAGCTTAAAGTTAGTCAGGTACAGGATTTAAAAAATAATAGTTTGTTTAGAATGCCCATCGATATTCGAATAGATGATGAAATTCATACTATAATGGTTGAAGATCAGAATATTGTATATGAATTACCCGTTAAGAAGAAACCAAAATTAATAGTTTTTAACTCAGGTATGAAAGTTCCATGTAAAGTAAAATTTAGTAAGTCTTTGTCTGAGTGGATTCTTCAGTTAGAAAAAGCACCTAATGTTCTAGATAGAATTGCTGCAGTAAATGTACTGAAACAAAAAAAAGGCCGTAGGAAAGTGGAAAATGCTTTATTGAACTCAGCTAAAATTGATGAATTCTGGGGTGTAAGAAAAGAAGCGATAAAGGGTTTCGCTATGCTAAATGCAAAATTGTATGCTGATGAGCTGATGGATTTATCTAAAGGGCAGGATAATCGAGTAAAAAGAGAGATTTGGAAGGCATTAAAAAAATATAAAAATAATCAAGAAGTAAGTGTTTTTCTTCAAAATGTTATCATTACTAATACAAAGTACTACAGTATCAGCGATGCTTTCAGATCTTTAGTTTCAGTTGATACGTTAGCAGCAGGTAAAAAAGTTTTATCCTTACTTCAAACAAATTCTCATAATGATGTAATTAGGAAAGCTGCTATTTCATATTATGGATCTGTGATAAGCGATAGTAATTATGATAAGTTAAAGAACCTCTGTTTATATGGTGGAACGACTTGGGATGCACGACCTGAGGCTGTCTATCAACTTTCAAAATATGTAAAAACTAAACCCGAAGTTCTTAAGACTTTTATTGATTTATTAGAAGATCCTTCAAGGAGTGTTCGTAAAAATTGTATTCGTGTTTTAGGTAAATACGGTTCAAAAGAACATTTCGGCTACTTAGATGAAGTCCTCTATAACGATCCAATCCTTAGTCGAGATATTCGATTAGCAAAAAAAACAATAAATAAAGAAAAGAATCGAATGAAAGATAAGAATGATGAAGTTGAAAAACTAAATTTGAAATTTGAAGAGATTAGAAAGATTATTAATTAAAATATGATGAAAAGCTAACATACAAATAATATGAAGAACCCCTGTCTTTTAATAATTGATGTTCAAGAGAAACTTTTTCCTGTAATTCCTGAAAATCAAAAACTTTTAAAAAATATTCAAATACTTATCCAAGGTTTTAATCTTTTTAATCTACCAATTTTAATTTCAGAACAAGTTCCAGATAAACTAGGGTCTACAATAAAGCCAATAAAATCCTTAACCTCCAATATAGAACCCATAATTAAATCTTCATTCTCTTGCATGCTTGAGCCAAGGTTTAAGCAAAGAATTAGTATGTTGGATTCTATTGATGGTTTTTTTATTGCAGGGTTAGAAACTCATATTTGTGTTTTTCAAACAGTAAGAGATTTACTACTTGATGGACAAAGAGTTGAGATAGCTGCCGATGCCGTTGCCTCTAGGAATATCCAAAATAAACAAATTGCGATTGATAGGATTAAAAATGAAGGAGGAAAGATCTCTTCAGTGGAAATGTTTCTTTTTCATTTACAGGAGACATCAAAAAGTCCCTCTTTTAAAGAACTATCAAAACTTGTAAAATAGATGAATTAATTAATTAAGTTGGAAAGCATTATGAAAAAAATATATCAGATTCAACTGTTATTGTCTATAGCTCTGTTTACTGGCTGTGATGGTGAGACTCTTGAGGTCGTTATTAATACTCCTAGCATACAATGCGGTATGTGTGAAAGAAATATTGAGATGGGTTTGAGTAATGTTAAAGGAATCAGTGCTTCAAAAGTTGATCTTGCGACAAAAGTAACAAAAGTAAAATATTTTAAGGATAGAATAGATATATCGAAAATAGAGAAAGAAATTTCTAACTTAGGTTATCAAGCAAATGATATATTGGCTGATAATATAAAATATGAATCTCTTCCTGCGTGTTGTAAAATAGGTGGGATGGATAAAATATAGTTTATATTTTTCAATAAAAATGCTTTCAAACGTTCACGAATTGTGTAATTTTATCTATTATTCAGTACTATGAGTTCATGAAATTCTTAAAAATAATTATACTATTAACTTTTTTCTTATCTTCCACGCCTTTTTTTGGTGCTGGTCATTTGAATGCTTCTTCCTCTGAAGAGCAGACCTCTCGTAAAAAGAAAAAAAAGAAATCCTCTACTAAGAAGAAATCTTCAAGCAAAAAAAAATCGTCGGGTAAGAAGAAATCTTCAGGTAAAAAAAGAAAAAAGAAAAAGAAAAAAACATCCGAAAAGCCAAAAGATGAACAAGTCTCTGAAGTTAAAAGTAATGATGGCAACGCTCCTAAAAAGAAAAAAGTAAATAGATTCAACACGGCTGCGTATGCTGATGAACTATTTAACCTGACAGGTGAGCTACAGGCTTCAAATAGAGAACTCGCAAAAGCAACTCAATATTTTTACGAAGATGGACCCATAAAACAAGCTGTTTCGATTGAATCAAAACCTTATTTTTCTAGAAAAGATTTTGAAAATGAAGCAAGGCTTAATCCTGATAATTTATACATCCAAAGACAGTTAGGTATGCATTATGAGGCTAATGGAGATTTTCGAAGTGCTAAAGAGGTTTATCTTAGAGAAGTTGGAAAAAACCCAAGTAATCCCGATTCTCACTTTTTCTTAGGTTCATTGTATGCAAATACTGGAGAATATCATAAGGCTAAAAATGCATTTGAAGAAGCCCTTTATCTAGATCCAAACCACAGTGCTACAATTGAAGCGATGTCAATGTATGTACAAACAAAAGAACAAAAAAAATTAAGCAGAGATATTTTAAATTATTCTTCACAAAAAGTTCCAGATGGTCCTGCACAGAAAGTGTCTATAATAAGAGAGAAAATGGCTTCGACTAATTATATTGAGGCATTAAATCTAGCAGAGGAAGCATTTGAAAAACACCCAACCTATACAGGCTTTATCCAATTAATTGGCGAAAATCATTTAAAACTTGGCAGGCCAGAAGATGCTAAAAGATCATTCCAAAGGGCGATTAAACTAAACCCTAAAGATCTTCAACCCCATCTTTCATTAGCAGACCTTTATTTCGATCAAGGAAAATTTGTTTATGCAGCGCTAAGTTTCAGTGATGCTGTCTATTTAAGCCCGGATAATAGTGACTACCGTTATATGCAAGGTCTAAGTTATTTCAATGGCCAAGAATGGGGTAGAACAGCCGCATCATGGGAAGATCTTTTACATTATAGACCTAATGATGCAATTGTAAGAAACCTCCTTCCTCAGGTTTATTACGTTATGGCTGTTGAGTATAATAGAATAGGGAATCCTACCATGGGAAGGCAAGCATTTAAAAATGCTTTATCTGTAAATAATAATACTTCCTCGTGGCTTTCAGGAGCTTTAAATGTGCTTGGAAAATTCTATCGCGAAAAAAATATGTATAATGAGTCTCTTGTTGCTTTTCAAGAAGTACTGGAATTAAGTCCTTCTGATGCAGGAGCATACATGGGTATAGGTATTACTTATTGGAAAATGGATGAAAAGCAACTTGCGCGTGCCTCTTGGGAAAGAAGCTTAGAAATAAAGCCTGATAATAATGAATCTAGAGGTTGGCTCATATTATCATCCCAAGGATCATAGATCTAACAATAAGTTTTATAGTATCAGTATAAAGAGAATGCTACGTTTTTACTTCTTTTCTCTTTTTTTCTTTTCTTCAATTCTTGCAAGTGATTATTACGAGGGTGATTTCGCTGTTAAAGAAGGCGTTTATGCTTTCTACAATTATGATTTTGATCAAGCTGTAAATATATTAACAAAAGCGAGAAAAGATTTTCCTGATCACCCAGGTGTACACTTAATTTGGGCTGCTTCGCGATGGGTGAAAGCTCAATCTGACCTTACAATTGAAGAGACTTATGATAGGCTGGAGTCAGATCTAAAAGATATCGAATACATCTATAATGATTTAACTAAAAAATATCCATATGACCCAGTTTTTAAGCTTTACAGAGGATCTGCAATCGGATTAAAGGCACGCGTAACTCTTGGCAGAAAGCAATGGCTCCGAACTCTCTCTTATGCCTATAAAGGTTTTAATATTATTGAAGATGTATCTAAGAAGCATCCTGATATTATAGACGCTCAGTTACCTATTGGAATTATAGAATACTATGCGGGTATGAGTAACTCTATGTTAAAATGGGCAATTAAATTATACGGTCTTAATGCATCAAGAGACTTGGGCCTTCAGAAAATGAACCTTGCCGCTGAATCGGGTACTTGGTCTTGGATTGAAGCAAAATCAATTTTAAGTAATGTTTATCTTTGGGTTGAAGATGAACCAATATTAGCCTTAACCCATTCGAAAGATTTAGTTAAACATTTTCCTAAAAACTATTATTTTAAACTACTACATTTAGAGTCATGTATACGTACCAATGATTTAGCTGTATCTGAAGTAATAATTAAAGAAATGGAGGATGGATTAAGTGAACTTTTAAGTAATCAGATTGTGTGGTATGAGCCATATTTACTGTATGAAAAAGCTCTGTATTTTTTCAAAAAAAATGAATTTAAGAATGCGTTATCGCTGGTGAATCAAGCGGTGAATAGCTATGCTGCTGAACTTGATATCGTTCTTGGGAATGCTTACTTATTACAAGGAAAATGCTTTGATAAGCTAGGAAAACGAAAGCAAGCAAAAGAAAGTTACAATATGTGTATCGATTTAAATAACCTCTCAGATGCTATTTTAAAATCAAAAACATATCTTAAAAATCCTTACCAAGGGTCAAAATGAAGTTTTATTGCAGAAGTTTAATCAATTATAAAAGATGGTCCACTAGGGTAGTTAGAGTCGGCGATATTGAAATTGGAGGGGATAATCCAATTAGAATACAATCTATGACTACAACAGATACCATGGATACAAATGCTACAATAAATCAATCTATTAGAATGATTGAAGCTGGATGTGAAATTGTGAGGATAACAGCACCGAGTAATCGAGATGCAGAGAATTTAAAAAATATCAAAGAAGGTCTATTAAAAAAAGGGTATAAGACACCAATTGTTGCAGATATACACTTTACTCCAAGTGCAGCTGAAATAGCAGCTAAAATTGTAGAAAAAGTTCGAATAAACCCTGGTAACTATGTAGACCGAAAAAAATTCAAAACTTATGATTATTCTGAAGATTCGTACAAAAAAGAAATAGATCGTATAAGAGAAAAATTTTTACCATTGATAAAAATCTGTAAAGAATACAAAACCGCTATAAGAATTGGAACAAACCATGGCTCTTTATCTGATCGAATAATGAGTCATTATGGAGATACTCCTCATGGTATGGTTGAGTCAGCAATGGAATTTTTACGTATTGCTAATGAAGCTAATTTTCATGATATAGTTCTTTCAATGAAAGCAAGTAATACGCATGTAATGGTACAGGCTTATAGATTGTTAGTAAAAAGTATGGTCGAGGAAAATATGAATTATCCTTTGCATTTAGGTGTTACGGAAGCAGGAGAAGCAGAAGATGGAAGAATTAAATCAGCTGTTGGTATTGGTTCACTTTTAGAGGATGGACTTGGTGACACAATTAGAGTTTCACTCACCGAAGAACCTGAATTTGAAATTCCTGTTTGTAAAATGATACTTGAAAAATATAGCATTAACAGTGATTCAAGATCAGATGACCCTGAAATAAAAACAATTGATTATGATCCTTTTTTTTATAAAAAAAGACTAACAAATAAAATTTTAAACATTGGTGCAGAGGAAGTACCAATTGTAATTGGAGACCTCTCAAAGTTTAATGAGATTAAATATTCTGACTTAGGGCAATTTGGATATCTATATTCTGAAAAATCTGATAAATGGCATATATCAGATTTAGCGGTAGATTTTTTATTTATTGGTCAAAATACAATAAATTTTGAAATTCCAGGCACACTTAAAATTATTTACAAAAATAGCTCACTAAAAAAAGAAAATTATTACAAATTATATTCTTATAATGAAGTCAGTCAAATAAATCCTAAAATAGTAAGCTTTTTAGAATGTGGTCTAAAAGATGATTTTTATGACAAAATTATTGATTTGCCTAATTGTATTGTAGTTTTAAGCTCCTCATCAGAACAAAACCTTGCTCAACAAAGAAAGGTTTTTATTAACTGTATGAAATTAAAAATAGAGAACCCAATAATTATTCGCAGAAATTATGGTAGTATGGGGAATGATAAATTTCTTCTCAAATCTGCAACAGATATTGGTGGGCTGCAAATTGATGGATTTGGAGATGGAATTTGGTTTGAACGATTGAATAATCTTAATTTCACAAATGAAACTGCTTTTGGTATTTTGCAAGCCAGCAGAACTAGAATATCTAAAACTGAATACATATCTTGTCCTTCTTGTGGTCGAACTCTATTTGATCTGCAAGAAACTACAGCCAAAATCCGATCAAAAACCTCTCATTTAAAAGGTCTTAAGATTGGTATCATGGGTTGTATTGTTAATGGACCGGGGGAGATGGCTGATGCTGATTATGGATATGTTGGTACTGGCACCGGTAAAATTTCTCTTTATAAAGGGCAAGAGGTAGTTAAAAAACATATTGATTCTGATAAAGCTGTTAATGCTCTAATAAAATTAATCAAAGACAACAGTGATTGGGTTGAACCATAGAATTTTTAGCATTGTTCAGTTGTGTTGTATCATTGTATCTTTAGGATAATAATATATACTTAGATTATTCGAGAGAGAACATTATGAAAAAAATTATATTACTATTCTTATTCTCCTTTTTAACAGCTCAAACCGATTCTGGCTCTCTATCTCCAGTTGTAACATATTGGAAGACCCTCACTCAGGAAGAAAAAGAAACATTTCTGTTTTCTTACATCACTCAAGTTTATGAAACACATACTGAACTAAAAAGTTCAGTTGGTTATGGTGGGATTACTGAATGGTACTATGAAAATAGAGCTGAAATGGTATATGGAATTTTTGACCAATTAGAGAAAGTTAGAATATCCGAGATGGTACAATGGATAGATGAATTTTATTCTCATGGGGAGTACGCTAATAAGCCTTTCTATGAAGCCCTTGAGTTTTCATATCGTTTTGCAGAGGCTTCAGGCTCTAACATGTGGGAAAAATATGAAAATTTAAGGTTTGATAAAATACAACCAGGAAAAGATTGATTTTCTTGGAAACTATTTTTCAAATCAAATGTATCATTAACTAAGCAAAGATTGTCAAAAGTTGTAGAGAAAAATTCTGAAAGAACCATTTGTAATAGTCTTATCGAGTTTAGAAAAAAAACCGTAAATAACCTTCAAGCAGAATTTCTTACCTTTAATGTATAAAATTATAATAACTATCTTTATTTCACTAAGTATTATTTTTTCGCAACAAAATGAAAAACTCATAAATACATGTGGGAAATCATTATCTTATCAAAATCAAACGATAGGGGTCTCTACACTATCAGAAATGCAAGAAAAAATAGATATTTTTTATTATAATATTGATATATCAATTGATATTGAATTAGAACAAATTTCAGGGAATGTTCTTTTAAGTGGATCTGTAGGGTTAGATCAGCCAGACTCTATTGAGCTGGACCTTTCTAATTCAATGATAGTTGATTCTATTTTTGTTGATAATATTTTATCAGTATTCATGCACAACGATAATAAAATAAAAATTCCATCCCCTGAAACAACATCTCCTGAGGGGTATGATTTTAATGTTCAAATTTTTTATCATGGACAACCCACATCTACAGGTTTCGGTTCTTTTAATTTTGATACATACAATGGAATTCCACATTTATGGACACTTTCAGAGCCTTATGGAGCGAGAGACTGGTGGCCCTGTAAAGATGACCCTTCAGATAAAGCAGACTCTGTAGAAATTTCTATTACTTTACAAGAGGACCAAATTGTTGTTTCAAATGGATTGTTAATTCAAGAGGTATCAGTAGGGAATAACCTAAAAAAATATACTTGGTTTGAAAGTTATCCTATCTCAACTTATCTTGTTTCCATTACTTCTTATCCTTACACAGTATGGCATGACGAGTATATAGGTTTAAATGGTGATACGCTACCCCTAGATTTTTATGTATACCCTGACCACTACGAAATGGTTCGGGATAATTATTTATTGACAAAAGATATGATGAAAGTATTTGCGGAAAAGTTTGGTGAATATCCTTTTATGAATGAAAAATATGGGCACGCTGAATTTGGTCGAGGTGGTGGTATGGAACATCAAACAATTTCAAGTATGGGTGGTTATTCAGAATGGTTAATCGCACATGAGCTAGGACATCAATGGTGGGGGGACTTAATCACATGCTCTGATTTTCATCATATTTGGTTAAATGAAGGTTTTGCACGCTTTTCTGAGGCTATTTGGATAGAAGCTTCAAATGGTCCTGACGCATATAAAAATTATTGGAGTAATCATACATATTATGGTTCCGGAACGATTTATGTTGAAGACCCATCGACTACAAGTCAGATCTTTAATGGTAACCTTACTTATAATAAAGCTGGTTGGGTAGTACATATGTTAAGAGGTATTCTAGGTGACTCTTTATTTTTTGAAGCCTTACAATCATATGCATATAATGATTCACTTGCATATGATGCAGCAACCACTGAGAACTTTAAGGTGGTTTGTGAGGATGTTTCAGGTTTAGAATTAGATTCATTTTTTGAACAGTGGATATATGGTGAATTTTATCCAAAATATTCTCTTGCATGGAATACCAACAACGAAAACCAATTGCAGATCAATATATCTCAAATTCAAAATTGGCAATTTTTTGACATGCCCATCGAAATAGCTGTCTTTACTGATTTGGATACTTTTCAATTGAAAGTAGATAATTATGGCTTATCTCAAGATTATTTCATTAACTCTGTAAATGGAGTTGTTCAAAGGGTAGAGTTAGACCCTGAAAATTGGATTCTTAAAGAAGTTCAATATTTAACTACGGATAATCAACTTCCTGTAAATAGTGAATTAATTATGTATCCAGCTTTTCCAAATCCTTTCAATCCTGTTGTTAATGTAAACTATTTTATACCTGAGGTGGTAGGACAGTTCCAATCAAGAATATTTATTTATAATTTAAATGGTGCATTAGTTAAAGAATTAGATCCAATACAATCTTACCCTGGATTAAATAAAATTTCATGGGATGCTAGTGGACAAGCTTCAGGGGTTTATTTTTTAAGAGTGAAAGCTAAAAGTAAATCTTACACCCAAAAAATACAATTAATTAAATAAATGGACATAGTACGAATTAAAAACTTGAAAATTCCTGCTCGCCACGGCGCATATGAATTTGAAAAAGAGAAGGAAGGTCTTTTTGAGTTAGATATTGAAATGTTTTTAGATTTAAAAAAACCTGCAGATACGGATAATTTAGAAGATACAGTAAATTATGATGAAGCTGTTTCAATCATTGTGGCAATTTTCACAGAAAAATCTTATAATTTAATAGAATCGGTTGGCGATAAAATTTGTACAAAATTGTTAAAATATTACCCAATAACAAAAGTAAAAATAAAAATTAGGAAACCGCATGCTCCAATTATGGCAAACCTTGATACTGTTGAAGTAGAATTGGAAAGAGAAAAATTATAAATGAATACAGTTGATCTTTATCTAAGTCTAGGTTCAAATTTAGGAGATCGTGAATCAAATATTGCTCAGGCAACGATGGCTTTATCTATAAATTTTGAAATATCGGATATTCAAAGTTCTTCTTATTATGATTCAGAGCCACTATACAACATAGATCAACCTCATTTTTTAAATTCAGTTGTTAAATGTAAAACATCTTTAAAACCTTTTGAGGTACTGGATGTGATAAAAAAAGTTGAAAGAATGCTTGGACGCAAAGATAGAAGAGAGAAAAATTCTCCGAGAATTATTGATATTGACATCCTTTTTCATGGTGATGCTGTAATCGAGACTGAAGAGTTAAGTATTCCGCATCCAATGTTGACAATGAGAAAATTTGTACTGGTACCTTTTGATGAATTAGCACCAAACTTTGAAATACCTCATTCTAAAATAAAAATAAAAGATTTAATTAATCATTGTCCTGATAAAACAAAAGTCTTTTTACATCATATGGATACACAAGCTTGAAAAACTTATATTATATTGCGATAGAGGGACCAATTGGGGTTGGTAAAACAAGTCTTTCAAAACTAATGGCGAAAAGATTAGGAGCCAGATTAGTTCTTGAAGAATTTGAGGAAAACCCTTTTTTACCTGATTTTTACAAAGACCCAGAAAGATATTCTTTTCAGACTCAATTATTTTTTCTACTTCAAAGGTACCGGCAACAGCAAGAGTTGCGTCAAGTTGACATGTTTCAAAAATTATTAATGACGGATTATATGTTTGTAAAAGACCGTCTTTTTGCCTCTCTAAACCTAAATGAAAAAGAAATGCAATTATATGATACGGTTGCAAACCTTTTAGAACGTAATGTGATTAAACCTGATTTAGTTATTTATTTACAAGCTGATACAGATACGCTGATGAAAAATATTTTTAAACGTGGCAGAGAAATGGAAACTAATATTACATATGAATATATTGATGCATTGAGCCAGGTTTATACGGAATATTTTTTCAGATACCAAGAGACACCACTTGTTATTATAAATACAAATAATATTGATTTTGTAAATAATGAAAATGATTTAGAAGAGGTTATTAAGTATATCAGGCAGCCTGTGTCGGGAACAAAATTTTTCAATCCAGTTTCAGGCTTAAAATGATAAAATGGATTTTTATAATTTTGTTATTTTATCTTTCTCAGAAAGTCATAGCTGTTCTTCTACCAATTTTAAAAATAAATAAAAAAATGAAGGATCAGGAAACTAAAAGGAAAGTACGTACCAAAATTAATAAAATGGATATACTTGATGCGGAGTTTGAAGAGGATGCTTAGTTCTTTTTTTAATAAGATATTATTCTCATCTAATCTTTTCAAAGGAAGTGTTGATTTAGGTCTTTTTTCTCTTCGTATTTTCCCTTCTTTTTTCCTGTTCTACAATCATGGATTAGGAAAGCTAAACAAAGGAGTTGAATCTTGGGCGTGGCTTGGAGAAGCAGCAATGCCTATCGTTGGAATCAATTTTGGGTTTGTTATATTTGGATTTTTAGCGGCACTTAGTGAAAGCATTTTTGCTTTATTTGTAATAGTTGGTTTCTGCACTCGAATAGCATCTTCTTTTATTTTTTTCACTATGTTTATGGCTGGTTCTTATCATGCTGTAGGTGGTGAGAGTGGTGAAGAAGCATACATTTATGCCACAATATATTTAACTCTTTTTTTACTGGGTCCCGGTAAATATAGTTTAGACTCTTTTTTATTCAACAAAAATGAAATATAAAAATACAATCATACTTATAGTTTGTTTTGTTCCAATATTGTTAAAAGGTCAATTTAACGATAGATATAGGGGGTTTGGCTTAGATATCGGTTCAAGTGGATCAGGCTTGTTTGTTACTTTCTCATCTTTACATAGTTCTCAAAAGATGTCGTTGAATGGTGAGTTTAGGTTTTATGATATTAAAGCGCCAGATGAGACACTTGTCTATGACTATTATTCGGGACAAACACGAAATGCAGGTGGTATCAGCCTCGTGATGTTTCCTCTCTTTTTTGGTGTGAATTTTTATCCATTTGTTGGGAAAATTGAGAATAATTTCTCTCCTTTTATTACTACGAGAGGTGGAATAGTATTTACAATCGATGGCAAGGAATCTGGCACCTTTAAAAATAGATGGACAGAAGCAAATACACAGTTTTCACCAGGCGGTTTTATTGGTGCTGGTATCGACTTTAAAATGGTAGGACAAACATCAGTCTCTACAATGTTTGGAATAGAAATTATAAAATTAAATGAAAAAGCAGATTCTGTTAAAGATTATTCTGGTTTTTTAATACATATATCATTTAATAGACGTTTAAAATGATACCGGATAAGTCATTTTATGTTAATCCTCAAAAAATAAATGATAAAAACTTTTCTTTAGACCCCATTGAGTCAAACCATTTAGCTAATGTTCTGAGATTAAATATTGGTGATAAAATATTTCTTTTAGATGGGATTGGAAATGGTTACGTGTCAGTAATAGGTTATTTATCTAAATATGAAGTTCATGGTAGAATAGAAAAGCAGTATAATCAATATGGTGAAAATAAATCACGCATAAATCTTGCTCCAGCAATAATAAAGAGAGATAGGTTTGAAAATTTGATTGAAAAAGCTGTTGAATTAGGCGTTTGTGAAATACAGCCATTAGCTTTAGATCATTGTCAGAAAAAAACAATAAATATAGATCGTTGTAAAAAGATTATTATCTCATCAGCTAAGCAATGCAGACGTAGTTTTTTTCCAGTTATAAAGGAGCCTGTAAACTTAGAAACTTTTCTAAAGTATAAGAAAAAGAACTGTTTAGTAGGAATACAAAACTCAGCAAATACTTTAAACAAGTTTATGACTAATGCCATGCGAGATGTTGAACTTATTATTGGTCCTGAAGGTGACTTTAGTAAAAAAGAATACGAACTCCTAAACAAAAACAAAGTTCAATCTTTTAACTTAGGGCAAAGAAGATTAAGGTCTGAAACAGCGAGCTTAGCTTCTTTATCAATTTTAAACTCATACATGGAGTAATATGAAGCAAGATTGCTTATTTTGTAAAATTGTATTAAAAGAAGTTTCTTCTGAAATAATTTATGAAAATAAATACGTTTTGGCTTTTAACGATATCAATCCTCAAGCTCCAACTCATATTTTAATTATACCAAAAATTCATATTTCAACTTTAAATGATATAAAAAAGTCTCACAACCAATTAATAGGAGAGTTGGTCGAAGCTTCTTCTCTATTAGCAAAAAAAATTGGAGTACACCATGATGGTTATAGGACAGTTTTTAATTGTAACAAAGATGCCGGTCAAACGGTGTTTCATATCCATTTACATTTATTAGCTGGTCGAAAACTTAATTGGCCTCCAGGATAGAATTAAAAGTATGGAATCAAATTTTAATTGGGGGATTATTGGAACAGGCGGTATTGCAAATGCCTTCGCAAATGATCTTAAATATTTAGATAATCATAATGTTAAAGCTGTTGTTTCAAGAACAAAAAAAAATGCAATAAAATTTTCTTCTAATTTTAATGATTGTAAAGCTTATCATAATTATGATCAATTTGTCCATGATTCAACAATAGATGGGGTCTATGTAGCTACTCCAAACAATTTGCACTTAGAGCATACTTTAGTAGCCTTAAATGCAAGTAAGCCTGTGCTATGTGAAAAACCTTTTGCTTTAAATGAGAATGAAGTGAAAGTAATGATCGATACAGCAAAAGAAAATAATGTTTTACTTGTTGAAGCTATGTGGACTCGTTTTTTGCCGCATATTAAAGCGATTAAAAATATTGTTGATAATGGAGATTTAGGAAAAATTAATACTGTAATAGCGGATCATGGTCAAGATTTAACAGGTATTAAAAATCCCAGATTATGGAACCTAAAATATGGAGGCGGTGCTCTTCTTGATCTTGGGGTATATGTTGTCTCTTTTGCTCATCTTATTTTGGGGACGCCTTGGAAAATAATAGCTCATTCTACATTTAATCAAAATAAGATTGATTTACAAACATCTGCTATTTTTAAATACAAACATGGTGCACAAGCAATATTAAACACAACAATGATTAATTCAACACCATGCAGAGCAATTATTTCAGGAGATAAAGGTAGGCTTGAAATAAACCCAACATTTTATACCCCTTCTTCATTTACTGTTGTGTCAAATGATGGGAAAAGTAAAGACTATCTTCATCAATATCAAGGACATGGACTTAGAGAGCAGGCTAAAGAGTTTGCAAAGTGTGTAAGATTAGGACTAAAAGAAAGTTCTCTGAATTCATATGCTGAAAGTCTCGAAGTTATGAAGATTATGGACCATATTAGACAAATTGTCGGTTTGAGATTCATTAATGAGAAATAACTATTAATTATTCCTCGAAATTTTATTAATTTTTAATTCTAAAAATTTTTTAAAATAAAGATATCAGCTTTTTAAAACTAGATT
>Ga0115570_10000205_pt1 | contig 47667 bp, 40 predicted proteins | sample COGITO_mtgs_1205_3_FD_87294 | JGI IMG/M metagenome (GOLD analysis project Ga0115570, IMG submission 87294) | Pelagic marine microbial communities from North Sea - COGITO_mtgs_120524 | ecosystem: Environmental > Aquatic > Marine > Epipelagic | place: Germany:Helgoland, sampling site Kabeltonne... | reverse complement strand
TAGGGACTATTTTTTCCTGGTTTGCTAAGGGACCCTCTATATTCTCTGATTTGATCTGTATTTAAATCACAGACAAATGCTTTCTCCATTTTAATCAGGGAAATAGCATGTTGATACATTACACCAAAATAATCAGAAGCATAGAAAGCCTTATTACCGAAATCAAAACCAAGCCATTCCACATCATTGATAATAGATTGGACATATTCATTTTCCTCTTTCAACGGGTTTGTATCATCAAACCGTAAATTACATTTCCCATTATTTTTTGAAGCTAGATCAAAGTTTAAACAGATTGATTTAGCATGCCCTATATGCAAATACCCGTTTGGCTCTGGTGGGAATCGAGTATGCACACGATTATCCCATTTACCGGATAAATTGTCTTGATCAATAATTTTCTGTATAAAATTAGTATTATCAGTTACTTTTTCTTTCATCTGAAAATATTCCTATTATTTTTTCAAGCCTGTATATCGTTGAATCTTTACCTAATAAATGGATAATCTCAAAAAGAGAAGCTCCATTTAAAACACCACTTATAAAATATCTTACTGGTTTCATGATTTTACCAAATCCTAAGCCACTATTCTTAATATATTCCTTTAAAGTGTTTTCTATAATTTCTATTTCCCATATTTTGATTTTTTTTAACTCTAAAATAAAAGATGTTAATATTTCTTGAGTTTCGTCTGTCCAAATATTTGTAAGTGATTGCTTATCAGAAAAATTTGGTTCTTCAAAAAAACAAGAACAAAGATTAATTAAATCTATAAGTGATTTTGACCTAGACTTATTCAAAGCTATCACTTGAATACAATATTGATCAGATTTACTTATTCCCCACATAGGTGTGATATTTCTAACTCGTTTTAATATATCTTTATTATCTTGAAGAGTTAAATGCTGACCGCTGATCCAATCTAACTTTTTTAAATCAAAAACCGCACTCTTTTTCTGAACTTTCTTTAAATCAAATAAGTTAACCAGTCTATTCAAATCCATGATTTCTTCATCTGTACCCGGATTCCACCCTAATAAGGCTAAATAATTCAATAGAGCACGAGGTTGATAACCTTGATCACGATATGATTGCACTCCAGTAGCACCATGTCTTTTACTTAATCTTTTTTTATCTGGTCCTAAAATCATAGGCAAATGAGCAAATTGGGGCACATTTAGACCAAGAGCCTTATATAATAGAATTTGCTTTGATGTATTTGCAAGATGATCTTCTCCTCGAATTACATGAGTTATCTTCATATCATTATCATCAATAACATTGGTAAGGTTATACACTGGAGTTCCATCAGATCTTGCAATAATGAAATCATCTATTTCAGAATTCGATATTACGATTTCACCATAAATCAAATCTTTAAATATTATTTTTCCAGTATCTTGATTTCTTAATCTAACTGTAAAAGGATTGCCCATTTTCAGTTTAGCATTTACTTCTTCTTCAGAACTATTCCTCCAAATACCCGAATATGAATAGCTACCAGTTTTTTCACGATCGGCTAGAAGTTCTTCTTTAGAAGCAAAACATCTATAAGCTTTTTTATTTTTAATTAAATTGTCAACAGCTTTCTTATATAATATACTCCTAGAAGATTGATAAATTAAATCTTCATCCCATTTTAATCCCATCCACAATAAAGAATCACAAATTTGTTGAGTATGCTCATCATTTGAACGTTCATGATCTGTATCTTCTATTCTAACTAAAAACTTACCATTATTTTTTTTAGCGAAAAGAAAGTTAGATAACGCCGTTCTTGCACCGCCTAGGTGTAGTTTCCCCGTCGGACTAGGTGCGAATCTTACTCTTGGATTGAGATTCAACAGATTATTTAATTTAATCCATCTCTTGTAAGAAGGGCCTCAATTGATGGTTCCCTACCTCTAAAGAGTTTAAATAGCTTCATTGGATGATCTTGGTTACCTTTAGATAATATATGCTTTCTGAACAAATCTGCTGTTTTTTTATTAAAAATTCCATCTTTTTTAAACTTTTCAAATGCATCCGCTTCTAAAACTTCAGCCCATTTATACGAGTAATATCCAGCTGAATACCCTCCTGCAAAAATATGTCCAAAACTAGAAGATGTTGAGCTTCCGGGTAATGGAGGAAGTAACGATGTTTTATTGGTTGCTTCATTTTCAAACAACTCAATATCTTCAACATCATTATCTTTACCGTACCATGCCATATCTAAATATCCCAGTGATAATTGCCTTAAACAAGCTGTTGCCGATAAAAAGTTTTTTGAATTTTTAATTTTTTCAATCAATTCATCTGGAATTAGTTTATTTGTCTCATAATGTTTTGCGAAAATTTTCAATGTTTCTTTTTCTCCAACCCAATTTTCCATTATTTGAGATGGTAACTCTACAAAGTCCCAGAAAACAGAAGTTCCGCCAATAGACCTGTAGTCACAATTAGATAAAAGTCCATGAAGACAGTGTCCAAATTCATGGAAAATAGTTTCTACCTCGCGATAAGTGAGCAATGAAGGCTTTTGCTTAGTTGGTTTTGTAAGGTTACATGTAAATGTTACATGCGGCCTTTCTATCTTTCCTTTCATCATACCTTGAGATCTAAGCTCATTCATCCAAGCCCCAGACCTCTTTGTCTCTCTTGGAAAAAGATCTTCATATAGAATACCAATATGATCTCCATTTTCAGAGATGACTTCATATACATTAACGTCTTTGTGGTATGTTTGAACATTTTCGAGTTTTTTAAAGTCTAATCCATATAGCTTTCTTGCTACTTCAAAGACACCTTTAATCACATTATCAGATTTAAAATAAGGTCTCAACACATCATCATCAAAATTAAAGAGCTGCATTTTTAATTTTTCACTATAATAAGGGAAATCCCATTTTTGGAAATCTGTTATACCATCTAAATCAAATGCCAATTTTTTTACAATCTCAAGGTCTTTTTGGGCACCTTCAAAACAAGAATCATAAAGATCATCTAATAGCTTATATATACTTTTTTGATTTTCCGCCATCCGCTTTTCTAGTACATAATCAGCAAAATTTTCATATCCAAGCAATCTAGCTCTTTTGTGTTTTAGTTTAACAATTTGTTTTACTATAGATGTATTATCAAATTCATCACCATTACATTTAGATGTAAAAGCTGTGAAAATTTCTTTTCTTAAATCTCTATTTTCAGAAAAGGTTATAAAAGGTTGAAAGCTTGTTGCTTGCAGAGTAATCAAAAACTTATCCTTCTTTCCTTTGGCTTTAGCTGCAATCTCCGCTGCTTCAATAGCTGTAGATGGAAGACCTGCTAAATCTTCTTCACTTAACCAAAGTTCATATGCATTTGTTGCATTTAGATTATTGTTTTGAAAATTAGGGGAAAGAACGGAGAGTTTTTCATCTATTTGACGTAATTCATCTTTTTTAGTGGTATCAAGTAGAGCACCATTTCTTATGAACTCTTTGTACCAAACTTCAGTTAATTTTTGATCTTGCTTGCTCAATTCTGGTTTTATTTTTTTATAGACATATTCCACTTTTTTAAAAAGATCGACATCTAACATTATATCGTTATTATATTTAGCTAAAATAGGACTAATCTCGCTTGCCAGGGATTGAAATTCTTGATCTGATTCAGAACCAAATAAATGAAAATAAATTGTGCTTATTTTATCAAGCTTTTCCGAAGACATTTCTAAAGCTAGTATTGTATTATGAAAATCAGCTTTATCAAGGTTATCAACTATAAGCTTAATATTATTTTTTGCTTCTTTTAAACTTATTTTTATACCAGGTAAAAAATCTGCGTTTTCAATTTCATTGAATGGAACGGTTCCAAACGGTTGCTCGCTATCTATTACCAAGGGATTATCGATCATTCTTTTATATTTCCACATTTTGATTAGATTATTTAAAAATTTGCGGAGGGGGAGGGATTCGAACCCCCGAAGGGTATAAACCCTTGCTAGTTTTCAAGACTAGTGCAATCAGCCAGGCTCTGCCACCCCTCCTAAAATATTTTATTTAAATAATAAAGTAAGAATTTAAGATTTTAAAATTAGATAAAGTGTTTACTTACTAAGATAAAATCTTGCGTTATTTGCATAATAAATTACACTCTTTGAATAATAATTATTATAAAATATTAAAAAAACAAAAAAATAATTTGATTATTTATAAAAAACAAAACCCCTGTTTAACCAGGGGCTTTGTTAAAGTATTTCGGTAGAACTTAAAATCTTAATTATTGTTTAACTAGACCTCTATTTTCTAACTCTTTTAGACATTCGTCAAATACTTTTTTGCTCTCAGTAGGGTCAATCCCATCCAATGCATCATCAATTCTTTTTGAGCATCGAATTTTAACATCAAGCATTTCACCAGTTTCATCGTCAAGCATTTTATAATTTTTGAATCTACTTATTGTTGTATCTCCCTTTCCAAATTTTCCTTTGGAAACTTTTTTTTCAAGGGATAACATATCATAAATAAAAAAATCGTACTTGGCTCCATTAGTGATGGTTTTTCTTTTTGTAATATTAATATCTTCGTAAAACATGTATTATATCCTTAAAACTCTTGAATAAAATATTTCTTACTTTTGATTAATATTCTACTGTGGGTTAACGTTGGTTGCACAAGGGCCTTTATCACTTTCACCCTCTTCATATTCAACTTCTTGTCCTTCCTTTAACGTCTTAAAACCTTCCATTTTTATTTCACTCATGTGAACAAAAAGGTCTTTACCACCTTCAGACGGCGTAAGAAATCCATATCCTTTTGAATCATTGAACCACTTAACCGTTCCTTTTCTAGTATCACTCATTGAACTATATTCCTATTGTTGTTATTATTTGTTAATTCCATTAATTATAGATAAAAAATACTATCTACAATCTTAAATGGGTCTGAATGTACAAAAACTATACCTTTTTGCAAGAATTATATTTCAGCTTAATAAAACCTGAATAATTAATTAATTATTCATTAAAAATCAAAGAGGTATTTATTCAGGTTCCATTGCTTGAATTATATTTTTAACAATAATCGCACCATCAAGTCCATTGATATCACAAACGTACCAATACCTACCATCTCCAGTATCTGGTACAATTATTGTCTCGCCTTCACATTCAGGCGAATTATAAATATTTACGGTTGCATTAGAATTTGATAATGTTTCATCTGAAGAATATTGGTAAATATAATAAGAATATATCCCTTCAAATGTCTGTGAGATAGTAAATGTCTCAGGACCAAAACCCGATGTATCATCTATGTCTAACTTTACAAATGGAATCTGGTCAGAGCTACCTTTATTACTGTACAATATATGGTAAGATAGCCCTTCTATTTCTGGAGTTTTTATATGAGAATCAAGGTCACTTGGTTTCTCTCCCCAATTCAATACTAATCTAATTTCACCGTCTTGAGGGACAGGGCTAATTGAAAGGTTGTAAGTATATCTGTTTGAACTGTAATTATCTGGAATTTTAAATGATCCCTCAAATGGGCAGAAAAGATCTTTTGAAGCAAATGAGCTGAATTGTTCTCCAGCTTCATATATCAAATAAACAGTATAGTTTCCTTCTGAATCTGTAATTGCATAACTATCACCAATATTTACATCAGCATTCGCAAGAGTTGTTCCATCAAGAGCATTCAAAACCTGTCCTTTTATAACTTTTCCTGCAATTCTTACAGTTACTGATTTAGCATCAGAAGATCCAACACCATCAGAAACTTTGCAGGTTATATTATAAAAACCACTTCGGTTAGGAGCTATCCATAAAGCAGTATCTTTATTAACCATAAAAGTTCCGCCAGAAGAAGCCCAACTATAAGAGATATCATCATCATCACCATCTTTTGCTTGACAATATAGTTTCAAGGTGTCACCTGATATTGCGACAGAGTCACTTATTCCCATAGATAAAATCTCTGTAGGATTGTTTTTAATTTCACAAGACGTGAATATAAAAAATCCAAATATAAACACAAAAAAACATAAATTTAATTTCATCATAATTTCTCTTTTTTCATCAGCAATTTAGACCTTGAATAAATCTATTTAAAAAGGTAGTATTACTGATATCTTTAATTTGTCAAGGTACTATAAGTTTTAAGTTAACTTCATAAAAAGCATCAAGATGATACAAACCATCATTCGTTGTAAAATCAATCACGAGGCTATGTGCGCCTGGGTTTAAAATCTGCGGTTCAGCTGGATTAACTGTCACAGAGTCTGAAGTACAGCCTAAGCCTCCACCTGGAGCTTCCCCACTTCCAATAATTACACCGTTCAAACTAAATTCAATCAAGTCGTATCCTGCCGATTGAGCTTCCCCAATCCCAGAGAACTGAATATCTAGCGTAATGGGTGTATCTCCATTTATTTGGATATTTGCAGTAGCTTTCCCCTTCTGTTCATTTGGATTGTTTCCTCCACAATTTGCACTATCTTCAACTTTAAAAAGTAAAGATTGTGAAACTTCTCCATTAGACTGATCTGGTAAAGAAATATTCCAACCAAAATCCGAGTTTTCAGTGAGTCCATCCCAGTAATCTGTTGTTCCATTTTTACTTTCATTTGATGAATTTGGACCACTCATAAGACCAGTATCATTTAAATTCCAATCTAAACCATTAACTGGCACCGGGGTAAGTGGGTGAACTCTAATTGTTGTGTGCATTGCATCTGAGGAACCAACACCATCAGAAACTTTACATGAGATATTGTAGTAACCGCTTTGATTTGGTGCAGTCCAAAATGCAGTATCTTTTTTTACGGTAAAATCACCGCCTGAGGATCCCCAGCTATAAGAAATTTTATCACCATCTCCATCTTCTACATCCACGTATAGTTTTATAATTTCATTAGAAAAGGCTACTGAATCACTTGAATCAATGGATAATATTTCGATGGGACTATTTTTAATTTCACAACCACAAATGAAAAGAAAAGTTAAAAAAACTAATAAAATTGATTTTATCACTGAACTGTTACACTAATTGTTTCTATATCAGTTCCATTGTACTGATCTGTAACTTTACATGTTATAGAATAATAACCGGCTTCAGATGGTGCTGTCCAGATTGCTAATTCAGGGCTCTCTCCGTATTGAATTTCACCTATTGAAGCGAACCATTCATAAGAGATTTCTTCATCTTTCATCGAGCTTGATGTGTCATCATCTTTTGCATTACATGTTAAATTGACAGTACCATTTAAATCAACAGGATTTGGATCAGCCTTGATAGAACTTATAACAGGTTCGTAATTGTGCGTGCATCCGATTAAAAAAAACAATAAATATATCACAATAAAATTAAGTTTCATTTTTTTACCAACATGATTATTTAAAAAACAACTTACTAAATTAGTAATAAAGTAATAAAGAAGTCACATCAAGATGCGTGAATCTTAAATTTTTTTTATGATTTTTTAATCACAAAAAGAATAGCTATAAAAATTAAAAGGGATCCGAGTATAAAATTAAATGAAATATTCTCATGAAAAATAAAAAGCCCACCCAGAGCTGCTAATGGAACTTGAATGTAGCTCATAGTTGCAGCCTTACCAGCTGGAAGAACCCTATATCCAAATGTTAAAAAAGTCTGTCCTAATTGGGTAAAAAGACCTATCATAAATAAATATATCCAATTAGTAAATGTAGGTGTGGACCAACTTAAAAGTGTAAATGGAAGACTTAAAGGGACTGTAAATAAAGGAAAATAAATCATTATAACATATGGTGATTCTTTTAACTTTAAACAGAGGCGAACAAGGACATAGGCTAAAGCTGTAAAAATAGCTCCCAATAAAGCAAAAAGAACATCTAAATATTGCAATGATTCATCATAAGACATAAATGGATAGTTCAAAACAGAATATACACCCAAAAAACCAAAAGCAACTGCAATATAGCTTTTAAATGAGGATCTTTCATTTAAGAAAATTGAAGCAAATATTACAGTGAAAATAGGATATAGATATTGAATAACCGTAGCTTCTGACAATGAAAATCTTTGAATCGATTCATACACAAATAATAGTGCGAGAGTACCTACAACACCTCTTAAAATCAGTACTTTTTTATTATAACCCCATAAATATTTTTTTTTCTTTTTAATAATTAAAAAGGTGATTAGAAGCGTAAAAAGACCTCTGAAGAAAATAATTTGGAAGGTTCCAATATTTTGGCCTGAAAGCTTAACAAATATTGTCATTAAACAGAATGAAACCGCACTTAACGATATATATAAATAACCTAAGATGCTAAAATCCAAATTAAAAACATATTCATATGGGATGCTGTTAGATAGGCTTAACGAACGGTCAAAAAGTGCATTTTAAAAAGGAAAATTCTGCGGAGAGAGTGGGATTCGAACCCACGTTACGCTATAAACGTAAACACGCTTTCCAAGCGTGCGCCTTCAGCCACTCGGCCACCTCTCCAAAAGTAAATTTAGCTACTGGCTAGTTTTTTCTTCTTCTGTAGTTTTTTCTTCTTCTGTAGATTTTTCTTCTGATGCAGGTTTTTCTTTTGATACAGATTTTTCTTCTGATACAGATTTTTCTTCTGATACAGATTTTTCTTCTGATACAGATTTTTCTTCTTTCGGAGCTTCAGAGCTTTCTGTGAACTGACTTAAGTCTATATCAACTAAATTGGCAACCTCATCCATTCTCTTTAAAGCCGTATCTAGCTGCTCACCTTTAGCAGTGCGAACTATTTGTTCATTAAATCTCCACTGACCACTTTTATCAGATTTCACACTCTTAACATACTTAACATATACTGCATCAGCATTTTTATTTCCAGAGGCTTTATCTGCAAAACTTTTTTGTTTTTTTGCCATAATTTTTAATACTCCATAGGATTAGCCGGCGAATTTATTAATCAATTTCTGCAAACTCAATACCTAAGAAAATAAAAGATAAGGAAATTATGCCTTATTTTTGAGTTTCATTTTTGCCTTAGCAAGTTTTCGCATATCTACAACATTATCATGTTCATCAACAATTTCAACACCGAGCAAAGTTTCAATGGCATCTTCTAAGGTTATAAGACCTGTTGTTGTTCCAAACTCTTCTGTAACTATAAACATTTGCTGTCTTCTTTTCACAAAAAGGTCTAAAGCATCCGCAACAGAAGTTGTTTCATTAATAGAATGAATGGATTTCATCATTTGATTCATCTTAACATTAAAATCATCTTGTCCCTGTTTATCAACAAGTGTATATCTATTAACTATGCCAGTAATGTTATCTAAATCTTTATTAAAAACTGGAATACGAGAAAAAGCTATTGGTGAGTGTTCTTCTATAACACTTCCAACAGTCTCTTCTTCTTGAAGAGAAAACATAACGGATCTAGGTGTCATTATTTCCTCAACTTTCATATCATCCAGTTTCATCAAATTTTCAATTATATCACCCTCTTGCTCATCAATAGAGCCTTCGTCTTCACTTATTTCTGCCATTGCCAGTAATTCTTCGCGCGAAGCTTTCATGGTAGGGTTAGTTTTATCATTGTGAATATATTTTGAAATAGTTTCAGATATAATTACAAATGGCCAAGCAATAAACATTAAAATTTTAATTGAAACTGCAGCAAATGCAGCCAAAGACTTATTATAAACTGCACCAATTGTTTTTGGAATAATTTCAGAAAAAATAAGAATTGATAACGTTAATCCCCCAGAAGCTATTGCTACCCATTCATTTCCATAAATAAGTTGAGTTTTAGCTCCAACACCCACCGCTCCAATGGTATTTGCAATTGTATTAACTGTCAAAATCGCAGCTAAAGGTCTATTTATATTCTGTTTTAATTCTGCCATTATTAAACCAGAGTTAAGACCTTCTTTTTCCATAACGGATACTTGAGCGATCGAAAGACTTAGTAGCACTGCTTCTAATAATGAACATAAGAATGAAATTAAAAGAGCGGTCAAAAAATATATGATAAGTCCTGTCATTTTTTATTTATTTTACAGAAAAAAATATTATTGCAAAATATCATGACATGATCCACTTACGCACTTCATTAAATGTGATTTTTTTACCATACAGTAAAATCGCAGTCCTGAAAACTTTTCCTGAAGCTTTTAACATAAATAAACAAGAAAAAATCATTAGTACACTTGTGTAAAACACTTCCATTAAGCTAACAGAATCAGTACCAATTCGTATAATCATCATGAACGGTGTTAAAGGTGGGATATAAGAGATTCCAACTGTGATGCAGATTCAGGGTTTGTAATAAAATAAGATGCAAATGCGATTGGCAAGACAGCAACAAGGCTTATCATGCCACTAGATTGCTGAGCTTCTTGTTCGGAAGTGAAAAATGTTCCCATTGCGGCGAAAATAGATGCATAAAAAAAATAGCCAGTTACAAAAAAAATAAGAAACAGAGGAATTTGCGAGAGTTCAATGACCGCCATACCCCTAAAATAAGTAACGGATAGAGCAATTAATAGATAAAAAAGCATTTGAGTTAGCCCTAGGGCTCCCAAACCAAAAATTTTTCCTCGCATTAATTCATCGGGAGTGACAGATGATAATAAGATTTCGATAGTTCTACTTGTACGTTCTTCCATCACCGATCTAAGGAGTAGTTGACCACTCATAAAAATAGTCATGAATAAAATCATTAAAAATAAATAAGGTACTAAAAAACTTGATAAGGTATCAACTTTTGAAGCTTCTCCAAGTTCATCAAGTTCGAATATTTCAAAATTGATCCTTCGACTCAATTCCCCGACTAATGAAGCATCTATTTTTTGATCAATCATCCTCTGTTCGATCACAACCGTATTTAGCAACCTTCTTAAACTTGTATATATTTTAATATTACTTAATGAATTACTGAAGTATTTCACTCTTGTGGTATCTAATACGCCGAGAGGAATATCTAGATAGCCTGTGATTTTTTTTTCTTCCACAGCACTTAAAGCAGATTGATCACTAGAAAACTTTAAAAAAGAAAATTCAGACAGACCATTTTTCAACTTAAGAGATTCTCTAGCCTGGTCTTGAAACCTTTTGACTAGCGCTTCGTTTACATCATTATACCTTAAGCCAATTATTTTATTTTCATCTGGCTCAAGGTCCATTAGTAATGATGGTAAATACATTACTCCACCCATAAAAAAAGGAAGTATAAATGTTGTTAAAATAAAAAGCTTTGTTTTAACTCGATTTACAAATTCCCATTTCATGATTTTCCAAATTTGCATTACCGAGACTCCCTTACTTCATCAATAAATATTTGCTCAAGAGTTGGGATTTTAACTTGGAAGGATTCAACATCAACAATTTTATTTATCCAATTAAGAAATGATCGATGATCTTTTTTTACAATACCAGAAACAAAATTTTCTTTCACTATAACATTTTCTAAATAATTTTCAACTTTTTCAATATCAACCTTCCCATCGAATACAACCTCTATAGCTTTTGTCTTTTTTGAATCTTTTACAGCTCTCAATTCCCCCTCTAAGATTATTTTTCCTTTATTTATAAGCGATATGTTAGAGCAAAGCCTTTCAACCTGTTCCATTTGGTGCGTTGAAAAGATAATTGTTTTACCTGCTTGAGCTTTTTCTTGAATAATTTCCTTAAGAAGTAATTGATTTATCGGATCTAAGCCCGTAAATGGTTCATCAAGAATTAAAAGGTCTGGATCATTTAATAGGGCAATTATAAATTGAACTTTTTGCTGATTACCTTTAGAAAGTTCTTCAATCTTTCTATTCTCTTGATTTTCAAGGCTAAACCGATTTAGCCAAGTTTTTGTATTTTCGTGAGCTTCAAATTTATTGAAGCCCTTAAGCATTCCAAAATAACAAATAGTTTCTAACAACCTTTGTTTCTGATAAAGCCCTCTATCTTCTGGTAGATAACCTATCCGGGTACGATCTTTTGAATTGATATCTTTTCCATTCAATTTTATAAAACCGGTATCAGGTTTTATAATCCCCATTATCATTCTAATAGTGGTTGTTTTCCCTGCACCATTTGGCCCTAGAAATCCATAGATATCACCTTCATCTATTTTAAGTGATATACCTGCTACAGCTTTAATATTTCCATATTGCTTTACAAGATTGTTAAGAATTAGCATTTTAAATGTCCAGAGCCTTTCCGTCACAATATTCAGGAATGCCTATACCTAAATATTTAGCTATTGTTGGTGCAATATCTACTGTTTCTACTTTTTTATGATTTTTATGTTTTTCGTAATTTTTATGTGAGAATATTAAAGGAACGTGGGTGTCATAATCATAGGGAGACCCATGAGAAGTACCATAAGGAGACCTATAAAGAAAATTTTCTTTTTGAATAACAAAAATTTCTGGACTTTTTGTCTCATGCAACATATTTTTTATTCTTCGTGTTATCTTATCTTGCTTTTTACTTTCAAGAATTTGAGCTTTATCAATAACAGCACCGATACCTTTTACGTTTAAAAGATGCTTTTTGACAATTAAAAAAATCTCATTTGGTAAAACATTTTCTCTTTTTAAATCGTTCATATGCAGATAAAAGTTTGAACCATCTCTATAATAAAACTTACGACCGTATTTTTCAATACACTCTTCATCAACCCAACTCAAAGCTTCATTCAAATGAGCTTTATTTATACGACCAGCTTCCTTGCCTTTTTCAACTAAATATTCTGGCAACGGTAAACCACCATGATCAGCCGTTAAAATAAAAAGAACATTATCTAACCCTATAACTTTCTCAACATTTTGGATAAACTCTCCAAGGTAAATATCTAACTTGATAAATGCATCCATAGCTTCTTGTGAGTATGGTCCGTAATCATGAATAATCCAATCCATGGCGGATAGCCCAACGAACAATAAGTCAGTTTTATCTTTTTGACCTAAGTTTTCTTGAATGATTGCTTTTAAACTAAGTTTTAGAACCTCTTTCTCAAACCAAGGTCGACCCATGATTACTGAATTAGGGTCAGTTAATGAGTCAATTCCTATTGGAAATACTGGAGAGTAAGTATCGCTATTATATTCATCACTTTCACCATAGTAAAAATCAGCCCTAGAATATTCTGTGTAAATTTTTTCATCTAAAGATCTAATCCAAAGTGAATCTTTGTATGTGGTAAAATCTAATTGACTATTATATTCGCTAACCCATTCAGGAAGTTTATCTCTATAAAAACTTGAAGTGATAAAATGTCCAGCTTGGTTATAATATAGCGGCAAGGTAGGGTTCTTACCTCCTAAAATACATGCTGTTCTATCCTTACCCCCAATCGAAATTACCTTAGAACTTGGAGAACTTTCTTGCAGCCAATCTCCTAAACCATAAGCATTATATCGGGAAAAAGATCTAGCCTTTCCTTTGGAAGAACCAACTACAACAGAATTTGGATCTTCAACACAATTTATTTTTTTCTTTAAATCTCTATCATAAAAACTATTTCCAAGGACTCCAATCTTTCCAGGGTACTGACCAAAACCAATAGCCGCGTGTCCAGGTCCCGTAGCTGTATAGCTGTGTTCATGATGAGTATTGGAGTACCAAGCGCCATTATCAATCAACCATTTAAATCCTCCATTATAAATTTTTTCGTACCTAGTCAAAAGATCAGGTCTCATTTGGTCAACTACAATAGTAATAATTAGTTTAGCAGGCTTTTGATTTCCGGAGTTACAGGAAATATTAAAAAAGTATAAAAAAAGTAAAAGGCCTATATTTTTAAGCTTCAAATAAGAACCTTCAAGAATCTACGTTTGCCAATTTTTAAGATAACTTCTCCTTTAATCTTGAATTTAATTTCAAAATTGATATCAGACACTAGTTGACCGTCAAGCCTTACAGCTCCTTGCTTTATCATTCGTCTCGCTTCACCTTTACTTTTTAATAACCCTGAGTTAAACATAACATTGACAATTAATTCATCACTTTTACAACGATATTCTTTAATATCTTTAGGAATACCTTTTCCAACAACAATGCTATTGAAATACTCTTCTGCTTTTAAAGCAGCTTTTTGATTGTAGAAAAGAGTAATAATTCTTCTTGCTAAATCTCTTTTAATCTCCATTGGATTATTAGATGGACTTTTTAATTGTTTTTTTGCTTTTTCTAAAACCTCATTATCTACATCTGCAGCAAGAACTAACCATTTTAAGATCATATCGTCAGAAATCGATAGCGTTTTACCGTACATATCTTCGGGCTTATCATGAAGACCTATATGGTTACCATAAGACTTAGACATTTTTTCTACACCATCTGTTCCTTCAAGCAACGGTGTGGTGATAATACATTGTGGAGCTTGACCATTACTTTTTTGTAAATCTCGGCCTACTAGAAGATTAAATTTTTGATCTGTCCCTCCTAATTCAACATCTGATTGTAATTCTACAGAGTCTTTACCTTGCGCTAGTGGATATAAAAATTCATGGATTAGAATTGGAATTTCTTGTTGAAATCTTTTTGTAAAATCATCACGCTCTAACATCCTTGCTACAGTATATGAACTAGCTAGAGAGACGACATCATTAAAATTCATTTTATTCAACCAACTTGAATTATAAACTACTTTAAGAGTTTTAGTATCAAGTATTTTATTAGATTGTTTCACATAACTTTCGGCATTTAATCTAGCTTCATTTAAGCTTAGTTGTGGTCTTGTTTTATTTCGACCTGAGGGATCTCCGATCATAGCTGTAAAATCACCAATGACAAGTATTGCCTGGTGCCCTAAATCTTGAAAATGCCTTAATTTTCTAAGAACCACTCCATGCCCAATATGTAAATCAGGCCTACTTGGATCACAACCTAATTTTATTTTCAAAGGTTTATTCGTGGTAATAGATTTTTGTAATTTTTTTTCTAACTCATCTTCAGGTAGAATTTCTTCTACACCCCTTCTAATTAGTTCCATCTGCTTTGATACTGGTAAAAAGTTCATTACGCTCTTAAAGCCCTCTGGATATCTCTTTCAACATCTCTTTTTTTCTTACTTTCACGTTTATCATGGAGTTTCTTCCCTTTAGCTAGACCAAATTCAAGTTTGATTAAACCATTTTTTAAATAGAGTTTTGTGGGAACAGCTGTCAGTCCTTTTTCAGCTAACTTAGAACTAATTTTTTGAATTTCTTTTTTGTGAAGAAGTAATTTTCTATTTCTGACGGCAGTATGACCTTCAAATCCTGTATGGCTATAGCTAGATATATGTGCACCTCTAAGCCACGCCTCACCTTTTCTTACAAGTACATAGGATTCTTTCAAGCTTGCTTTACCTTCACGAATACTTTTAACCTCACTCCCTCTCAGCTGAACCCCAGCTTCATAGGTTTCAAGTATATGATATTCATGAAAAGCTTTCTTGTTATTGGCAACGACGGTATTTTTCATTTATTTTTAATAACAAAAAATACAAGAATGATAGTTGCGAAACCATGGTTTTTAAATACCTAAAAAAACTTTTATATGCATTTACAGAAAACCCTGACTATTAAATGAAAAAGTTTTACAAAATCATATAATTATGTTAAAAATTTTATTGATAGAACCATATTATACTGGATCGCATAAAAAATGGGCTAACGATTACAGAAGACTAAGCAATCATAACGTTAAAATATTATCTCTTAAAGGTCAATTTTGGAAATGGAGAATGCATGGAGGCGCAGTTACACTAGCCGATAAATTTAATAAAATAAATTGGAAACCAAACTTAATTATAGCCACAGATATGTTGGACTTTACAACATTTTTATCGCTTACTAGAAAAAAGACCTATAACATACCAGCGATCATCTATTTTCATGAAAACCAAATTTCCTACCCTTGGTCACCAAATGATATTGATGTTAAAAAAAATCGCGACTCACATTATGGATTTATCAATTACTCTTCTGCTTTATCTTCAGATCATATACTATTCAACTCTAACTATCATATGAATACATTTATGAATGAACTTAATCCCTTTTTAAAAAACTTTCCGGATCATAACGAACTTGATTCTATAAATATAATTAAAAGAAAATCTAAAACTCTGCATTTGGGTTTAGATTTAAAAAGATTTGATTTAAAGAAAATTAAAAAAAAAGAAAAACCCTCAATTTTGTGGAATCATCGGTGGGAGTATGACAAAAACCCAGAACTCTTTTTTTCAATCTTAGAAAAAGTGAAAAATGAAGGGTATAAATTTAACCTCATTGTCATAGGTGAGAACTTTAGCCAATCTCCAAAGATATTTGATAGAGCTAAAAAAGATTTCAAAGATGAATTAATTCATTGGGGTTATGCTAAAACATTTGAATTATATGCAGAATTACTATGGAGAGCAGATATATTACCTGTAACCTCAAACCAAGAGTTTTTTGGAATAAGTGTTATGGAAGCAATATACTGTGGGAATTGGCCCATTTTACCAAACCGGCTTACCTATCCTGAACTTTTACCTGAGGTGAATCATAAAGAGAATATATATCAGGATGAAAAAGATCTGTATAAAAAAATTATTAATGCTATTGTTAATATAGAAAATATTAGAAAAACTAAATTATCATCAATTGCATCTAAATTTAGTTGGGATATAATGGTACCAGTGTATGATGATTTTTTTTCCAATGTTTCCTTAGAATATCAAATAGAAACCAATGATAAAAAATAAATTGGTAACCTAATTTGAAAAATTTTGATGTAATTATTATTGGAGCTGGTGCCGCGGGCCTATTGTGCGCAAGCGAAGCTTTAAAACGTAATAAGAGTGTTCTAATCATTGAAAAAGCTAATAAAGCGGGGAAAAAAATTCTTATTTCAGGAGGCGGGAGGTGTAATTTCACAAACTTAAACATCAACCCTGAAGTATATATATCAAAAAATATTCATTTTTGTAAATCAGCTTTATCACGTTTCTCACAGTGGGATATTATTGAATTATTTGAGTCTTTCAATCTATCCTGGAATGAAAAAAAGCTTGGTCAATTATTCTGTGATCAAAAATCAGGAGCAATTTTAAGTGCATTGCTTAAGCTATGTCAGGATGCACATATCGAGCTAAATATTCAACACATTACAATTAGTAAAGAACAATCGTATATAGTAAAAACCAGCAAGCATGAATATCAAACAAATTCATTAGTCATCGCCACAGGTGGTCCAAGTATTCCTAAAATGGGTGCTAGTGATTTTGGGCTTAAGATAGCGAAACAATTTGGACTAAAGTCAATTCCTTTCAAAGCAGGTTTAGTGCCTTTTACTTTTCATCAAAAAGATATAAATAAATATTTTAAAAATCTACCAGGAATATCACTAGAAGTCTTAGTGACATGCAAAGGAATCACTTTTAGAGAAGGAATGCTCATCACTCATAAAGGTTTGAGCGGTCCAGCAATTCTTCAAATATCATCTTATTGGGAGAAAGATCAATTTATTAGTATCAATCTTTTACCAGATTTAAAGCTGGATGATTCCTTGATTCAATTGCAACAGAAACAAGGAAGTTTAATACTTCGAAATATATTGAATGATTTATTTCCCAGGCGATTAGCCGAACGTTTCATAGAGATATTTGGAATTAAAGAACTATCAGGTAAAGCACTTACTGAGATAAAGAAACAAAATCTAAAAGATTTTGGCTTTAAAATAAACAATTGGATTCTTACCCCTATTGGGACAGAAGGTATGCGAACAGCAGAGGTATGTATCGGAGGTGTTTCAACTGATGAGTTATCCTCAAAAACAATGGAATCAAAAAAACAACCTGGTTTATATTTTATCGGAGAAACAGTTGATGTTACGGGTTGGCTCGGAGGTTATAATTTTCAATGGGCGTGGTCATCTGGATGGGCCGCTGGTCAGAAAGTATAATTTAAATTATACTTATGTAGATCTATCAAATTGTATTATTTGAGATAAAACTCAGATTTAAGCTATTTTAAGAAATAATACTTAGCACAATAAATTAAAAAAGGATAACCAAAGTTATGGTAATCACATAATTACAAATTTTTATTGTATTTTTAGAGTGTCAGATTTCAAGTAAATCCAGAACTAACCTTACTCCCCAACCAGTTGCACTATTTTTAGGATTAATACTATCTGGTTTAACACCCCATGCCGTTCCTGCAATATCAAAATGTACCCATGGTATTTCGTTGCCAACAAATTCCTTTAAAAAAGCTGCTCCAGCAATAGTTCCAGCTTGCCCTGCTGCACCTGTATTTTTCACATCTGCAATATTACTTTCTACCTGTTTACAAAATTCAGGCCATAATGGTAACTCCCAAACTTTTTCTCCTGTAGATTTAGATGATTTTTTAACTTCATTAATTAAATCATCATCTGTGCCCATTATTCCCGTGGCAATATGACCAAGTGCCGCAAGCACGGCTCCGGTCAGAGTTGCAAAGTCTAAAATATATTCAGGATCATAGTGTTTTGAAGCATAAGATAGTGCATCTGAAAGGATTACTCTCCCTTCAGCATCGGTATTTAGAATTTCGATTGTTTTTCCATTATATGCTTTAAGAATATCACCCGGTTTATATGCTTTCCCACCTAATAAATTTTCCGTAGAAGGTATTATACCGACAATATTCATTTTAGGCTTCAGAGCTGCAATTGCTTTAAAAACACCTAAAACAACAGTTGATCCACACATATCATATTTCATTTCATCCATTTTTCCAGCTGATTTTATAGATATCCCTCCAGCATCAAAAGTTAGACCTTTCCCAACAAGCACTTTAGGTTTTTCTTGTTCTCCCCCCATATACTCCATAATAATAAATTTTGGAGGCTCATCTGTTCCTTGAGAAACTCCTGCAAGTCCGCCCATTCCCATCTCTGTAAATTCTTTTCTATCAAAAACAGTCAATTTCATACCACCTTCAGTTGCTATCTCTTTTGCTACTTCTGCTAATTTACTTGGAGTAGAAATATTACCTGGGTGGTTTCCTAGATCACGAGCAAGGCAAACAGATTTTCCTATTTCAAAACCTTTTTTGATAAGATCACTATCACAGCCAACAATTGTAACCGATTTTAATTTAGAACTCTTTTGGTTTTTAGTTTTGTAGCCAAGAAACTCATAACTACCTAATACTAAACCTTCACCAATAGACTGGCAATGCTTAACATTCCCGCTACATAGACACTCCATAGCAAAAGAGTTTTTACCTTTAGTAATAGCTAATCTTGAGGCATTTCCTGATACAATTCTTGCGACATTACCATCATAGTTTTTTTTACTTCCCAAGCCAATAAGTACTAATATTTTACTATCATAATAAAAGGTATGACTTGTTCCAACTTTACCATTAACATCTCCTGATTCAATAGCTTTTGTGAAAATATGTTTGGTGGAAGAGTCAATGAGTTTAGCTTGTGGTGACAATGTTTTTTCTTCATATACACCTGTAACAATAAGATCTTCAGATGTTGTATTCCAATCACTATTAGACAAGTTGATATTTGTAATATGATTCATATTATTCCTTATGTATTTAAATTTTATATTTATGGCAAATATTGTATAACTAAAGTTAAGATAATCTCAGAATTATTAGAACATTGTTCTAGTTTTGAAAATAATAATACATTATGAATTTTATAAATATTAAATCAAAAGAAAGATTTCCGACATTAATACTATTTGTAATGTTTTTTAGCATTGTAGCAGCAAGTATTACGGGTTCTACTATAAAGGATTCTACTTTCCTTACTTACTTTGAAAAATCTTATCTTCCCATTATGTATGTTATTATTGCAATAACAATGACAGCTGTAATCTATTTTTATAAAAAGCTCTCTTTTCAAAAAGATCAAACTAATGTAATTCTATCTACTAGCTTAATATCCTTAGTATTGATTTCATTTTTCAAAGATAACCTAATGGGATGGTATATTCCTTTTTTTTATGTTTTCATTGATATTATCTCAATTATATCGATTATGCAATTCTGGGTGCTTGCAGGTGAAATTTTCGATTCACGTCAAGCAAAAAGAATATTTACATTTATTTTAGCTGGTGGATCATTTGCTGGTATAATCGCGGGTTATGGAATAAGGCCTTTTACAGCTTTTTATGGAACATCTAGTCTAATTAACCTAACTTTATTTTTTATTATTCTAACAATGCTAATGTCCATATTAATAAAACCATATAGAGGGACTGTTAATTTAGAAGAAGAGAAAATTCAAATTAAGGGTAATATAAAAATAAATAGAATATCCTCATATACTAAACATATTGCCTTACTAATTGCTCTATCCTCATTTATTTCAAAGATAATTGATTATCAGTTTAAAATGACTGCAGCGAACACCTACCATTCAGAAGCTGAGCTGGTAAATTTTTTCGGTACTTATTATGCTTCAACAGGATTTTTCACATTAATAATGCAATTTTTTGCGACAGGATTACTTCTCAATCGCTTTGGAATTCTAGCAGGCCTTCTTCTGTTACCGTTTGCAGTACTATTTGGATCAATGGGTTTTGTGTTAATCGGAACTTTAGGCGCAGTTTATATAACTAAATTTTCCGATCAAGTAATTAAGTTTTCAACAAATAGTACAACGCAAGAAATTTTATGGTTGCCGCTATCTTCAAATTATAAAAAACAGATAAAACCAACTATTGATGGTTCTTTAAAATCAATTTTTGAAGGTTTAGCGGGAATACTTATCTTTACAATTATCTATTTTAATATTATACCAGAATCAAAAATCCACTTGTTAAGTTTTATTACTATTTTTAGTGCAATAATATGGATATGGAATAGCTTTAAATTAAAAGAAGGTTACATCTCATCTCTTGTGAGATCAATTGAGAATAGACAGTTAAATTTAGATAAAACTGAGATTGATATTAAAGATGCTCATACTGTACAGACTATAGAAAACAGCCTTGAAACAGAAAATGAGTTAAAACAATTATTTACCATAGATTTACTGTGGAGGATCCCTTTACATCCATGGCAAAGAACAATTCGTTCGCTGTTTATGAATTCTACTTTAGCTGTTAAACGTGGAATACTAGAACTAACCTGGATCAATAAAAAAATTATTCCTGACAATTATATAGTAAAACTTATTTCAGATAAAAATGAGTTAACGCCAAGTGCCATAAGATGTGCATACGAAAGAGATATTAAAAATTTAGAAGAAATTATTCAACCTCTACTTTATCATGCTTCAGCTTCTATTTCATCATCCGTAGCTGTTATAATGTTAAAGAAGAGCAATAAAAATAGAAAAAGTAGATCAATTCTCGATGATATTATATCAAAAGGAAATCAACAAGATCTTTTGAGTCTTTTATTAAATATCCAAGACCATCCAATTTGCATTAAAAGTGATGATCTAATAAATATTTATATCAACGGAGATTATTTAATAAAAAATAATGTTTTAAAAATATTAATTGAAAGACCTGATATTTTATTTTTTGAAATTATATTTGAAGCTTTATTAATTCCAGCGACTCGGAAGAATGCAAAAAGAGCGTTGACTGTTAGCAATAACAACCCATATAAAAAACATCTTTTATCAATTTTAATGAATCCGACTGCAAATAAAAATTCAAAAATTCAAATACTTAGAATCATTGACCATTTAGAAACATCAATAATATTTATTGATAAAATTATTTCATTTTTAGAAAATATGGATTTAATAATAGTCGAAGAATCTTCTGATACCTTATTGAAGCTATCTAAAATAACTGACTTTAATAAATCGACTTTTTTAAAAATTAATAAAAATATAGATACTTTAGCATTGAGGACTCTAAAGTTGTTGCACTTTAAAAAAATAATAGAAACTCAGAGTAATTCAGAACTACTAACCAATCATATAAATAGTGATATCCAAAATCTTATTGTAATTATGATAAAACTCGGCACTTTAAATAATCCAAAAGTGCCTGTCGAAAATTATATACGATATATTAAAACTAATGATAAAAAAATTTTACCATCAGTTCTTGAATTAGTTGAAAGTACATTTTCGAATGAAGCAAGAAGAGTACTTCTTCCATTGATAGACCCAGATTCAAATATCAATCTTTTTAGTCAAAAATTCATAGAAGGAATAGAGTTGAATGAGGAGAATTTTTTAATTAATTGGATACAAAGTTCACATCAATGGAAAATAGTAATCTCATTAGAATACCTTTTGAAAGAGGAAAAAGTTTCAATTTTAAAAAATATAAAGTGGAAAAAGATTTATAATTTTGATTATACTTTTTTTAATTCTAATCAAATTAATTATTTGAAAAGAAACTTTACTTACAAAGAAATAGCCATAAATAGGAAAAATAATATGTATTCAATTCTTGAAAAAACTTTGATATTAAAATCAGTTGAACTTTTCCAAGAGATCCCTGGTGAAGTACTTTCAAATATTGCTCAAATTTCTAAAGAGCTAAATTTAGAGGCAGGACAAAGTATCTTTATGGAGGGAGATCATGGGGATTCCTTATACATAATAATTGATGGCGGGGTAAGTATTATAAAAGAAAAAAAAGAAATTGCATTGCTTGGACATGGTAATTGTATTGGCGAGATGGCTCTTCTCGACCAAGAACCTAGGTCTGCAGATGCTATTTGTATCAAAGATTCTATATTATTAGAAATCGATCAGTTAGGTTTCTACGAATTGATGGCAAGCAATGATGTGATAATGAAACAAATCATAAGAATACTTACAAAAAGACTAAGAGAAACAAATAAAAAGCTTACCGTAGGCTTGAAATAATATCTTTAACTATTCCTGGGTCTGCCAAGGTTGTAATATCTCCAAGATTTTCAAAGTCACCTTCTGAAATTTTTCTTAATATTCTCCTCATGATTTTACCAGATCTTGTTTTGGGCAATGATGGAGTAAAGTGAATTTTATCTGGTTTCGCATGTGGGCCAATTTCTTTTGTTACTGAATCTAAAATTTGATTATAAATCATGTCATCTGGCTCTAAACCAGTCATTAAGGTCACAAAAGCACATATAGCATGTCCCTTAACATCATGAGTATATCCAACAACTGCTGCTTCAGCTACACCATTAGCTTTGCCAATGGCTCCCTCTACTTCTGCAGTACCAATATTATGACCTGAAACACATAATATATCATCAACTCTTCCAGTTATCCAATAGTATCCATCTCTGTCTCTTTTTTCACCATCTCCGGTAAAATAGTATCCAGGGAATTTTGAAAAGTACACATCAATAAAACGTTTATGATCACCATATATTGTTCTCATTTGACCTGGCCACGAATTTTTGATTGCCAATAATCCTGAAACATTATTACCTAAAATCTCTTCACCTTCATCCGTTAACAATACTGGCTCAATTCCAAAGAATGGAAAGGTTGCAGACCCTGGTTTTGTTGGGGTGACGTTGGGTATTGGCGTTATCAAGATTCCACCAGTTTCTGTTTGCCACCAAGTATCTACAATTGGACAATTATTTTTTCCTATTATTCTGCTATACCAATTCCATTCTGGTTCTTTTATGGGTTCGCCAACTGTACCCAATAATCTTAAAGATCTTAAATCTTTATTATTAACCCATTTATTCCCTTCTTTCATCAATGCTCTTAAAGCTGTTGGAGCAGTATAAAATTGATTTACTTTGTGTTTATCAACGATTTCCCAAAACCGACCATAATCTGGATAATTTGGAACTCCTTCAAACATTAACGTTGTGGCGCGGTTTGATAATGGTCCGTAAACTATATAAGAGTGCCCTGTTATCCAACCAAGGTCAGCAGTACACCAATAAATATCACCTGGCTTGTAATCAAAAACAATTTCATGAGTATACGAAGCATATACTAAATAGCCTCCAGTTGTATGCATTACACCTTTTGGTTTTCCTGTTGATCCTGATGTATACAAGATGAATAAAGGATCCTCTGAACTCATTTTTTCAGGTTTACATTTTGAAGAGACATTTGAAATAGCTTCATGCCACCAAATATCTTTTTTATTATCCATATGTACAGGTTCTCCCGTCCGGCGCACAACAATAACATGGTTAATTGAAGGAGTTTCTTTCACAGCATTATCTGCATTTTTTTTCATGAAAATATTCTGTTTTTCGCCTCTTACTCCTGTATCTTGAGTTACTAATACTTTACATTTAGAATCATTTATTCGGTCTCTTAGTGAGTCACTAGAGAAAGCTCCAAAAACAACTGAATGAACCGCACCAATCCTAGCACAAGCTAAAACCGCTATTGCTAATTCAGGTATCATTTGCATGTAAAGACATACTCTATCACCTTTTTTAACATTTAAATCTTTTAGAGCATTCGCAAACTCAGAAACCTTTTTTAGAAGTTCATTATAAGTAAAGGATCTAGAGTGGTCAGGGTCATTCCCTTCCCAGATAATTGCAATTTCGTTACCAAAACCATTTTCTATATGCCGATCTAAGCAATTATATGAAGCATTGATCTCACCGCCGATAAACCATTCTATTTCACCTTTAACAAAATCAGAACTCTTAGTTTTATTCCACTTCTTATACCAGTTTAAGCGTTCAGCTTTTTCATCCCAAAAATTTTCAGAGGATTGGATAGATTTTTTATAAGATATTTTATATTTTTCTAAACTATCAATATTATCATTAATCTTCATCTCTTAACTCCTAAATTTTTAAATTATTAATTTATTGTGACGAATTTTCTCAAAAGTTCCATCTTTTTTTTTCTTAACTGAAACAAATGTAAATATCGCCGTGCAAGCTAAAATCTTATCTATTTTATGAGATTCTTTATATGCATTTATTTGAATAATAATTGATGAGCTTCCCGCTTTTGTTACTTTTGCTTCAAAGTTTACCCAATTCCCTACGTAAACAGGTTCTTTAAACTCTATGGCATCAATTGCTCTAGTGAGAGCAAGTTCTGCTTCTGTATCTTTTAAAAATCTATGAACAGATTTTGAGGCAGCAATATCCATCCAAGAGACCATTTGTCCACCAAATAACGTACCAACAACATTTGCATCTTGTGGCATTACGAGTTGAGAATATCTTGTTATTACCATTTAAATTCCTTTTTAAATCATATTGAAAATATAATTTTTTTTATTTTATATTTAAACTAGAAAAAAATTAAGAAAAATCCATTGCATCTTTTTCGCCTTGGACAAAATCAACTTTATGCAAAAAAACTGCGCCAAGTAAGAATAATATTAATATTGATAATATTCCAAAACGTACATTTCCAGTCTGCAGTGTTACCCAACCCATTAATAATGGTCCAAAAATAGAAGCAAACTTACCTAGCATATTAAAAAAGCCAAAAAATTCTGTTTCTTTATTTTTAGGTATTAGTTTTGCATACATACTACGACTTAAAGCCTGTATGCCACCTTGAAATAACCCAATTATTGCAGCTAATAAGTAAAGATGTAGCTTCGTCGTCATAAAATATGCTAAAAAAGTAACTAGTGAGTATCCTGCTATTGCAACAAATATAGCATTTTTACCACCAATTTTATTTGCAAAAAAGTTATAAAGTATAGCAGCTGGAAAAGCAATAAACTGCACCATAAGTAATGCGATGATTAGATCTGATGTTTCAAAACCAAGTGATGAAGCCATTTTTACAGTCATTTTTATTATTGTATCTACTCCATCTATATAGAGCCAATATGCTAAGAGAAATGTTCCAACAACTTTCATTTTTTTAATTTGGTGAAAAGTAGAGAGTAATTGTTTATACCCTTCACGAAATGCTTTCCTTAGAGGGACTGAGTTTTCAATTATTGGTTCAGGAACAAAAAGTATTATTGGAATAGTGAAAACAATCCACCATAAAGCAACGGTTATGAAAGAAATTCTAATTGCTGTTTCAGGATTAGGTATGCCAAATATTTGTGGATGTAAATACATCAGTACATTTATCGAAAATAAAAGTCCACCTCCCAAATATCCAAACGCATATCCTAAGGATGAAACATAGTTCCAGTCTTTTTTTGTAGATACATCAGTTAAAAGCGAATCATAAAATATATTTCCTGACATAAATCCTATTGTAGCCAATACATAGATTATTGAAGCTAACTGCCAATCGCCCTGTTCAACCATGAATAAACCACTTGTCATTATTGCTCCAAAAAATGCAAAAATGATAAGAAATTTTTTCTTTGCTGACCCTCTATCTGCTACTGCTCCCAAAAAAGGTGAAATACATGCCACTATAATTGAGGCCACTGAATTCGCTAAACCAAGATGGTACGTACTCTGCACAACATCAGATGGATTAGACCAATATTTTTCAAAAAAGATTGGGAAAAATCCAGCTGCAACAGTTGTAGAGAATGTTGAATTTGCCCAATCATATAATGCCCAGCTCAAAACTTTCTTTTTTTTAATTAACATTTACCAACCTTGGAAATATGTTGTTATTCCACTAAAAAGATTAAGATATTCATAGGTATTATTTGAAATTAAACTTTTATTAAATCCAATATATATATCAAAAGAGATTGGTCCAATTCTATTATTAGAAACTGAATTTAGTATCCAAAATTCTGAACCTACTTCTGAGAATTCTAATGCAGAAGTATAACTTTTATGTGACTCCATCCAATTATCCCAATCATTACTTTTTGATAAATACCTGTCTTTACTTTTTGCTGTATAATTCAGATTATATTTCATCAAAAACCGGTTTTTACCTAGTTCTATTTCACCACCTGTTTTTACTATTAATTTTACTCCTTGATTATATTTATAAGTATTACCTACGTATTTTAGTATGGAGTCAGGGTTAGTATGACCACCTGAAAATAAATGTGCTGGTGTATTTAATATAGCATCTGCTCCAAATTCAAATTCACTAAATAAAAAAAACCTAGAATCTTTTTTATATTTAAGTTTCCAATCTCCCATAAATCCTATAGACCCTCTAAGAGTACCACTACCTATATTCAGTTCACTAAATTGTTTTGGTTTTTTTTCATTTATAAAAGGTGAAATTGTGGTTCCATAAGGAATAATTAATTTAAACATCCCATAAAAAGTATTTCCATTTTTTCTGGTTTTCCAAGCGGGTTCACCATTTAATAGAACAGTTGCTGTGATAGTGATATCGTCAATGCCAGATGATATTTTTTCTTCAGGATAATAAAAAGCTACAAGCGAATCCAATGAGAGTGAATCAACTCCAGCTAACGCAGAAGGTTTAAATCCATCATCTACAATTAAATTATTTAATGGATCATCTTTAGAATGGAATACCCAATTGACAGAATAAGGACTACCATCACTGTAATAATAATCATATATCATCTTAATGGTTGAACGGATATCTCTATGCAAATTATCAAAGTTATTAGAGCTTATAAAATTTTTGAATTCAGTTTTTGCGTAATTATGATATTCAATCAATGATTCTACATTGGAGGCCTTTCCAATACTGTAATTTGAGAAGTTCTGATTTATCAAATATTTATCATAAATTGAAGAAGAAAGTGAAATAGTGATTTCATCGGACATGCCATAATCAATTTTAATTTTTTTACCAAAAAAAACCTTTTCTCTTCTTTCATTAAATAATCCCAATATAGATACAGTTTTATTAGTATCAAATCCTTCTTTTCCGAGGGTTGGTAAATTTTTACCATAATAAGTATTGAACTTTATAAGCCAGTCTTCTACAGAGTTAGCGGTATCTAAAATATCAGATCCTAAATAATTCAAATCGAATGTATTGGAAGTATCAATTTGAGTTGATCCAAGGTGATATAGGTCATAGTTCGAAAGAAAATCATTTTTTTCTCCATTTAATCCATTATTAAAATATCTTTTACCAATTCCATTCATATTAAAATTTTGATTTTTAATATTCCAATTTCCCTCTGAATGGATTGTTCCGATTGATATTCTAAAAACATTTTTTGGTACAGTTGGTAATATTTGAGATACCAACGGAATTAGTAAAAAAAAATATATTAGTAACGATATCATTTATAGATTAAAAACTTTTGGCGAAACTCACTGAACTTATATATATCTTGTGACCAAATTGCAGTAAGGTGCGAAGCTGGCTTTTTTTGTGCAGCCATTACTCTCAACTCATTTGTACCAAAAAGTTTGTCTATATAATCATTTGCTTCCCATTGAAATTCTCTTGGATGTAATTGATTTATTAAGAAAAGAATAGATGTCGCAACTTTTAAAGGTTCAAAAGTATCTTTATTCTTTATGAAAATTTTTATTCCACTACAGGATTGACCATCATATTTAGGTACTCTTTTATGATAACTTGAACCATGTGGCCTGTAAGAAATCTCACTAAATTCAACTCCTTCAAATAGTTTTGATCTTAGCTTTTCCAATAAAAAAGTAGTTGATAGCCAAGGGGCGCCTACAATTAGATAGGGAGTCTCTGTACCAAAACCAATATTCATATTAGTACCTCTAAATATATCCATACCACTATAAGCTAATAATGTTTCTTCGTTTTGAATAGATGGTTTAGGGTTCTTCCAAACTAAATCTGTTTCAGAAAACCAATGATTACGATTCCAATTCGCCATAGGAACAACTGTTAAATCTACTTTTTTAGATTTATCAATCCATCCCATTTCATTAATCATTATAGAAATCTCTCCATATGTTAAACCATGTCTAATGGGTAAAAGATGATATGATTCATAGGATTGATATTCTGTTCTAGGTATAGGCCCTTCTAAAATATCTCCTCTAATAGGATTAGGTCTATCTAATAGAATAACGGGTACTTTATGATTTGATGCGGCTTCAAATACTTTTGACATTGTTGCTATATATGTTGCATACCTACTGCCTGTATCTTGAAAATCAACAAGTAAAAAATCAACCTCATCCATTACCCAATGAGGAGGATAAACGTAAGTATCAAATAGATCTATTATAGGAGCTTCATGGAGAGGTTCTACACCTTCTCTGCCAATTAAAGTTGATCTTTTATCATCAACGCCCCACAAACCATTTTCAAATGTTAAGATAAATAAAACATTAGAATTATTAGCTTTATGAATTAGATCTAAAAGATGCTTCCCATTTCTGTTCACTGCTGTATGATTTGTTAAAATTGCAATTTTTTTATTTTCAAACGGCTCAAAATCCATCTGCTCAATTATATCTAATCCAGTATATGTGTTTTCAAAAAAAGAAAGATCTGGTATGGGAAGAATTATTGAATTTTCAAATTTTACTTTTGGAATATCAGATCCATATAATAATGATGACAGAATTATTATAAATATTTTTTTTGTAAACATTTTTTTCAATCAAATTTAATTAATAGAAAGCAAAACTATTTTGTATTGTAAACTATATTTATTTTGATTCAAAAGGTTGATTTTAATTTTTTTATGTGGCAGATTTAGATTACATATGAGTAAAACAAACGATAATAATAGTGGCGGATTCGCCAAAACAACTGATTTCAAATGGCTTGGAATTGGTGTAGCAGTATTTATTTTAATTGGTTTCATGATGCCTACGCCAGAATCGATGCTAGAAAAAGCAAGTTTTCTTTTTGGTGCAGACTCATCAATCGATGTAGCATTAAAAGCAAAACATATCCAACTTACCATTGCCCTACTTGCAACGTGCGTTGTATTCTTTGCTACTGAAGCTGTACCAATGCCAGCAGTAGCGCTGATAATAGGACTTGTTCAATTATTTTTTGGTATAACTGCACCTAAGGAAATCGCTCTCACTTATGCTCATGATGCAGTATGGTTTATTGGAGGCTCGCTTGCACTTGGTGCAACTTTAGTGAAATATGGCCTGGATAAACGAGTAGGAATGTTGGTTGTAAACCTAGCTGGTACAAAAACTAGGTCAATTGTTATTGGGATTTTGCTTGGTACCGCAATTCCAACCGCCTTTGTAGGAGAACATGCTGTTGCTGCAATGTATGTGCCAATTGCACTAGCTTTATATACGCTAACAAATAAATCCATCCCAGCTCCAAAACTTGGTACACTTTTAATGGTGACGATTGCAGTTGGGTGTATGATTGGTGGTCCAATGAGCCCGACGGGTGGAGCACGAAATGCGCTCATGATTGGTTTTCTTGGAAATATGAATATCGATGTTTCTTTCATGCAATGGATATCGATGGGGATAATGTATACCATAATTATGTCAGTTGTTATGTCTTTCCTTTTACCTATGCTTTTTAAACCTGAGGTTGATGATCTAAGTGAGGCGGTTGGCCTCCTTAAAAAAGATCTTCAAAAACATGGTGCAATGACTACCCAACAAAAGCTAGTTGCCGGAATAATGGCTCTAGTTGTCTTATTATGGATTACAGACAAATCTTTAGTTAAAGATGTCCTTGGTTTCTCATTAGGCCTTGGAGGAATTGCTGTATCAGGTGGAGTATTATACATGTTATTTGGTCTTACATCATGGAAAGACTATGAAGATAAAATTAGTTGGGGCGTAATAGTCCTATATGCTGGTTGTATAAGTTTGGGTACAGTATTTAAAGTTACTGGAGCATCTAGTTGGTTTGCTGACCAGATCATGATGATAGTTGCACCATTGGGGTTAAATTCTGGTGTTGGATTAGTTATTTTAATGTGCTTCATTGGAGCTGTTCTTACTAACCTTATGAGTGCAGGTGCGACAGTAGCTGTTATTGGACCCGTAGTCCTTGACATGGCACAAAGTTCTGGAACTAATCCTGTTTTAGTAGGTGTAGGACTTGCTATTTCAACATCGATGGCATATTGGCTCGTGATAGGAACACCCGCTAGTTCTATCGTTTATGCAAGCGGTCAGCTCGAATCAAAAGATTTTATTCGTATGGCAACTCTTGGATGGCCTGCTGCCCTTATTGCACTTTCTGCGATAATAGTTCTATGGTGGGTTGGAGTTCTGGGTATAGATCCTAACGGAATTGGTTTCTAGGGAGAAAAAAATGGATATAAATACAATTGTTTTAGTTGTTATAATTTTGATTATAGTATATGCGATGTTTAATCATGGAAGTGGGAAAAAATCTTTGGTTGAAAAAGAAAGAGAAATAGCTCTCAATGAAAAAGATAAACTTTCAGATGAAGAGATCACTACTTATGGTCAGGTGCAAGAAAGAAAGAAACAACTTTTTTCTGTTATAGATGATAATTTGAAAGATCACCCCGACGAATCAAATCAGCTTAAAGAAATAATAGAAGACTGGGCTAATTTAAAAATTGAAGCATTCCAAAATAGACGTTCTTGGGTCAGAGCTACACCAGACAAATAACAGTTTAAAAACTTCCCCTTTCCCTTTTGAAATAGTAATTGAAAATTAAAATATTAGTATCAGGGAAGATCAAAGAAACAAGGTATGCTTCTAAAGCCAAAGAATACCTGAAATGGATCTCAAGTCAAGTATCACTAGACCTAGTATTTTTGAAAGATAATGATTTAAAAAAATTATCAGATAAACAAATTCACAGTTTAGATCCTACCTATTTTTCTATTAGTCTGTCTGAAGAAGGTAAAGGGTTTTCATCAAAAGAATTCTCAAATTTTATTTATAGCATCAATAAAGATTTAATATTTATACTAGGACCACCAGACGGATTAAGCGAAAAATTAAAAGAGTCAACTGACTTCATTTTGTCGATGTCAAAATTTACTTTACCACATGAGTTAGCTTATTTAGTTCTGATAGAGCAAATCTATAGAGCTATGTCAATTCAGAATGGTAGTAAATATCACAGAGCTTAGATTTTAATCTTTTCTGTTCTGCCTTGAATGCCCACTAATAATACGTAAGTTGTTGATGAAATTTCCTTAGCAAGTTTTTCTATTGGAATAGTATCATTGTCTTTTTCCCCAAAAAATAAAACTTCCTCTCCAATTTTTGGATTTACGTCTTCAAAATCGATCATTAGCTGATCCATACATACTCTTCCCGCAATTTTGTAATAACTTCCCTTATAGCTTATATAGCCATGTTTAAACCATTGCCTTGGAAAGCCATCAGCAAAACCAGTTTGAACTACCGCTATATTAGTCCTTTTTGATGTTATATACTTACCGCCATAACTGACTGGTGTTCCAGCAGAAACTCTTCGAATGAAAATAATAGGACCACAGAAGCTCATTACTGGTTTATATTCTTTTTTAATTTGGACATCACTTGACGGAGACACTCCATACAATAGCATACCTACTCTCACTGTATTAAACCAAGAATTTGGGAGATTAATAATTGCACCACTATTTGAACAATGAATATATTTGAAGTTGATTTTATTTTTTTTTCCAGATTCTATGACTTTATTAAATTTATTTAACTGATTTAAAGCAAATGACAGATCACCTTCATCAGCTGTTGATAGGTGGGAATATATACCTTCGATTGGAATATGCTTATTTAACTTTAGAAGTTCAAAAAGAGGTTCTGCTTCATTTAGATCAAATCCCAATCGAGTCATTCCAGTATCAAATTTTATATGGATTTTTGGACAAGCTTTATATTTCTCATAGAACTTTAGAACTTCATTTAAGTCTTCAAAACTTGTTAAATTTATCCAAAAATCTTTTTGATATGCAATTTTAAGCCATGATGGTTGCATTTTAGAAAATATAAGAACATTATTAGTTATACCACCATCTCGTAGTTCTAAAGCCTCCTCTATAGTAAAAACACAAAATATAATCTTATTTTCATTTCTAAGAGCACGTGCGATAGTTAAAGCTCCATGACCATATCCATCGGCCTTGACTACAACCATTAGACTTTTATCACCAATCTCTTTTTTTATATTTGATAAATTATTTTTTAATCTATCAATATGTATATACGCCTTAGGACCAATCATATTTATATTATTTACTGTAACATTTTTCTTTTTAACAGAAAACTATTGAGTAATACCCATAAATAAATAATTGGAAAAAGAGATAAAAGAATCTTGAGGTTTATTATTCCAATCGAATTAAATGTGCGATAAAGTTGGAAAGGCAACGATAACGGATGAAGGGTTAATAACTCGCCTAACCCATTTGGAAAAAATGAAGTTTCAATAATAAAACCATTACCAAATATATTGATTAAGAAAATTATACTCATCGATAATAATACTGAACTCAAGGTATCTATTATTAGTAAAAAAGTGATAAAAAGATTTCCAATTAAAAATAAATATAAAATAAGAGTTGATAAAAAAAAGAGTGCGTTTAGAAAGCTAAACGATATTTCAATAAAACTAGTATATATAAAACCTGTTAAAATAGAGACTATTATAGTTTCTACAATTGCAACAACTAGGTTAGAAAAAACAATTTTAGTTTTACTATGAGGGGTAAGTGCAATATTAATTAAACTCTTCCCATGCATACGTAAGTCAAAAAACTCCCTGAATAAAGGTGGAAAAATAACAATTGAGCCTAGGATAAAAATTAAGCCAGGAAAAGCCCATACATCATAAGGAACACCTGAAATACTATATCTAATAATATTTTTGAGTGGTGAACCAATCATAGCAAAAATAATGAATGGTAGTATTAAATATAAGAATACGCTGGGAATGAGTCTGTTTTTGAAAAGCCAAAATCTTCTTATCAATAGAGCTTTTATCAATTTAGCCCTTTCCCTGCAAACTCTGAGTCTAATAAATCTCTTAATCCTAAATTTTTAACTTCAAGGTTAATCATCATATTATCTGATGCTTCTCGGACAACATCAAAAAAAACACTTCTATTTCTTCCATAAAAATGAAAAGTATTATCTAACTTATTTGGTGAAACAACAGTGACAATTTTTTTCAATTTTTTGTATAAATCATCAGACAATTCATCAAATTCAATTTGAAACTGATGATAATCCATTGTGCTTTCCAAGAGTTTATCTAGATGCCCATCCATTAAAATACGTCCTTCATTAAATACTAAAATACGGTCATGAGCTTGCTCAATCTCGCTTAAAGAATTACTTACATAAATAATTGACTTATCACCTCTTAGTTCTTTTATTAAATCCCATGTGAGCCTAATAGACTCTGCATCCATAAAAGCTGTTGGTTCATCCATAATTAAAACATCCGGGTTGTGAATAAGAGCACGGATAAGCATTGTTTTTTTTTGCTCTCCGCCTGAGACTCTGTAAGAAAACTCGTTTAGACTTTTATTTAAATTTAGTAATGCAGAGTAATAGTGTATTTTTTCTGTTGATTTAACAGGATCAATCCCATATAAATGTGCATTGAAAAGAATATTTTGTTTTAATGTAAGCCAAGGATCTAGGTTACTCTCATATGGAACGTACCAAATCAGCTTTCGAGTCTCTTTTCTACGCTTTTCCATGTCTAAACCATGAATAAACACCTGTCCATAATTAGGATTTTCATATCCAGATAATAGTTTAAGGAGAATTGATTTTCCAGAATCATTTTCACCAACAATCGCAACAAGACTACCACGCTCTACACCAAAGGAAAGACCAGCTAAAACTGTCTTATCTCTTACTAATTTTCCTACTTTTTTTAAACTAATACTCGCTTCCATCAAATCACCTTCTAGTGTGCCTTATACCAATTATTTCCAACACCATAATCGACTATCAGTGGAACTTGTAATTCCATTGAATTTTCCATTTTTGAAATAACAATATTTATTAGTTCTTGTTCCTCTTCAATTGGATATTCAAATAGTAATTCATCATGGATTTGTAAAATCATTTTAGACTTCATTTGATTTTTTTCTAATTTATTATGTATTTGAATCATCGCGATTTTTATCATTTCGGCTGCAGTTCCTTGAATAGGCATATTAATAGCCATCCTTTCTGCTGCTTTTCTTCTTAAACCATTATCAGAATCAGCATCCCAGACAGGTCTTTTTCTACCTTTAATAGTGGATACAAATTTTTGTTTTTTTGCCATCTCAATTGTTGAATCTATATAATCTTGAATACCAGGATATTCATTAAAATAAGAATCAATAAGAGCAACTGATTCTTTTCTTGGTATTCCAAGTTCTTGACTCAATCGAAAAGGTCCTGCACCATACATAATTCCAAAATTAACAATTTTAGCAGTGCGGCGCATCTCAGGTATTACATCTTCTATAGAAACATTAAAAACTTTACTAGCTGTTCTTGTATGAATATCTTCCTTTTGGTTAAATGAAGAAATCAACTCAGTATCATTACTAAAATGAGCCATTATTCTTAACTCAATTTGAGAATAATCTGCCGATAAGATTTTCCATCCTTTTGTTTGTGTAGAAAAGGCTTTCCTTATTTCTTTCCCTTCTTCAGATCGGATTGGGATATTTTGAAAATTTGGATTAGTACTAGATAAGCGACCAGTCGCCGCTATTGTCTGATTAAAAGTAGAGTGAATGCGACCAGTGTTCTTATTTATTAATTCAGGGAGCGAGTCAATATAAGTATTTTTTAATTTATTATATTTTCTATAAGCCAACACTAGTTGAGGTAATTCATGTTGGAGGCTTAATTGATTAAGTACCTCTTCCGCGGTACTGCGCTTTTTAATTTGTGGTAAGTTAAGCTCATCAAATAAAAGGTTTGCCATTTGCTGGGTTGAGTTAATGTTAAAATTTTCTCTTGAAAAAGAATATATTTTTTTTGTCAAATCATCTAAAATGATTTGAATGTTTTCAGACATTTTCTTTAAAAATTTAGAATCAACATAAGCTCCATTATGCTCCATTTGTAAAAGTACATTGATAAGAGGTGTTTCAATGGTTTCTAGATAATCGCTAAGACCTATTTCTACAAGTTTTTCTTGAAGTAACTTTTTTAGTTTAAAAATAGAATATGAATCATCACAAGCCTGTTGCATGAGATTTTGGACATCAACATCTTCAATTTTGATTTTATTCCTTCCTCTTCCTAATAAATCATCCATTGATTCTAACTCAATATTTAGATACTCTAAACTTAAAGAATCAAGTGTATTTGATCTGGAAGAAGGGTTTATTAAGTGGGAGGCTATCATAGTGTCAAAACCTAAACCAGATACATTAATGCCTTTATTTTTTAAAACGGAAATATTGTACTTAATATTATGGCTATTTTTTAAAATTTTTGTACTCTCAAAAACAACTTTTAATTCATTTAATATGTATAATAAGTCATTATCAGAAAAAATATTTTTATCTTTGTGAAAAATAGGAATGTAAAAAATTTTATCTGAATCAAAGCAAAAACTAATACCAATTATTTCTGCATTCATTGGAGATATGTTATTAGTTATAAGTGAAAATGAAACCTCTTTTTTAGTTAATATCTCTTTAATTAATCGACTCAGATCTTCTTTAGTATTAACTATTAAATAATTTGTTTCGGTTTTTCTCTCTGCTGAAACCTTTACTGTATTTGAATTAATTTGTTTTACAAATGCATGAAATTCTAAACTCGTAAATTTCCTAACGGTTAAATCAACATCCATTTTTTTTATTTTTAAATCTTTTATCTCTAAACCAAGTTTAACATCTGTTAAAATTGTTGCTAATTCCTTACTCAGCTTAGCATTTTCAACACCTTCTTTTAAACCATTATGAACTCTTTTATTTGTAATATTATCTGCATTTTCAAGTGCCGATTCAAGCGAACCATATTTCTTTAGCAGTTTAACAGCTGTTTTTTCACCTACACCAGCTACGCCAGGAATATTATCAGCTGAATCACCCATAAGACCTAGTAAATCAATAATTTTATTTGGAGGAATTCCCCACTTTTCTTCTACTTTCTCAGGAGTATAAATTATTGGGGTTGGTGATTTACGAGTTCCCGGTGAATACATAGATATATGATTATTTATCAATTGCATAAAATCTTTGTCACCGCTAACAATAAATGTTTTTAGGCCTTGTTTATCAGCGTCTACCGCGATTGTTCCAATTATATCATCAGCTTCAACACCAGGCTTTTTTAATACTGGAATATTCATAATTTCAAGAATTTCCCATAAGTGCGGTAACTGGGTTTGTAATTCTTCCGGCATAGGCGGACGATTAGCTTTATAATCATCATACATATCATGACGGAATGTTTTTTCCTTTGAGTCGAAAGCACACACAAGGTATTCTGGTGACTCTGATTTAATTAGTTTTAATATTTGATTTATAAAACCATATAAAGCACTTGTGTGTAGCCCATAAGAAGTAACCAAGGGGTTTCTTATAAGGGCAAAGTGTGCCCGGTATAAGATTGCATACCCATCAACAATAAAAAGACGTTTTCTTTTAGAATCACTTATTTCCATATGAAAAATTACAATAATGAAGACAAACCGACTAGATACATTTGAATAAAAAAAAGCCCCTGGAAATAGGGGCTTTTTAAAACAATCAATTTGATCGTTTTGAGTTTTACATCATACCGCCCATACCGCCCATACCGCCCATACCAGGATCTGGCATTGGAGGCATCTTGTCGTCCTCAGGTAGGTCAGTGATTGCAGCTTCTGTAGTTAGTACCATCCCAGCAATAGAAGCAGCATTCTCTACTGCTACTCTAGATACTTTAGCTGGATCGATAATACCGGCTTCAAACATTTGTACATACTTGTCGTTTCTAGCATCATAACCATAATCAGCTTTCTTATCACGGATATTTTGAACAACAATAGCTGCTTCAACACCTGCATTTTCAACAATTTGACGAAGAGGCGCTTCTAGTGCTCTTCGCATTATATCAACCCCAACTTGTTGTTCATCACCTAGTTTAACTTTATCTAATGAAGAAACTGCACGAAGTAAAGCAACTCCACCACCAGGAACAATACCTTCTTCAACTGCAGCTCTTGTTGCATGCAGAGCATCTTCAACACGAGCTTTCTTTTCTTTCATTTCAACTTCAGTAGCAGCACCAACATTTATAACAGCAACACCACCTGAAAGTTTAGCTAAACGTTCTTGTAACTTTTCACGATCGTAGTCTGAAGTAGTTTTTTCAACTTGAACTTTAATTTCATTGATTCTTGCTTTAATTGCATCAACATTTCCACCACCATCAACAATAGTAGTATTATCTTTATCAGATACAATTCTTTTGGATGTTCCCAAATAGTCTAAAGTTGCGTTGTCTAACTTGTATCCAGCATCTTCAGATATTACTGTAGCACCTGTGAGGACTGCAATATCTTCTAACATTGCTTTGCGTCTATCTCCAAAACCTGGAGCTTTAACTGCAAGAACTTTAAAAGTACCTCTTAACTTATTGACTACAAGAGTTGCTAAAGCCTCACCCTCAATATCTTCTGCTATAATAACAATTGGCTTGCCTGTTTGAACAACTTTTTCAAGAAGCGGAAGAAGATCTTTCATGTTACTAACTTTTTTATCATGGATCAGTATATATGGATCATCCATTTCTGCATCCATTGATTCTGAATTAGTAACAAAATAAGGAGATAAATAACCTCTATCAAACTGCATACCTTCAACAGTTTCAAGGAAGGTTTCAGCAGTTTTTGATTCTTCAACTGTTATTACTCCATCTTTCCCTACTTTCTCCATTGCTTCAGCAATTTTGTCACCAACTTCTTTATCATCGTTAGCTGAAATAGTTGCAACTTGAGCAATTTGCTGACTATCAGGAAGATCTTTTGCTTGAGCTTTGATAGCTTTGACTACAGCATCTTTAGCTTCATCAATACCTTTTTTTATCGCCATTGGATTAGCACCTGCCGTGACGTTTTTCAACCCTTCAGTAACAATAGCTTGTGCTAGAACAGTCGCGGTTGTTGTTCCATCACCAGCAACATCCGAGGTCTTGGAAGCAACTTCGCGAACCATCTGCGCACCAACATTTTCTAATTTATTCTCCAATTCTATTTCTTTTGCAACCGTAACACCATCTTTTGTAACTGTAGGTGCACCGAATTTCTTTTCAATAACTACGTTTCGACCTTTTGGTCCGAGAGTAACTTTAACCGCATTGGCTAATTTATCTACACCGGCTTTCAGCGCGGAACGAGCTTCTAGTGAATATGCAACTTCTTTTGCCATGTCTAACTCCTTATAATACTGCTAGTATGTCGCTTTCGCGCATGATTACGTAATCTGAACCATCAAAAGCAACTTCACTACCAGAATATTTTCCGTATAGTACTTTGTCGCCTTCTTTGACAGTCATTTCAATTAAACTACCTGAATCGCTTACTTTTCCAGATCCTACTGCAACTACTAGCCCTTGCTGTGGCTTTTCTTGCGCGGTATCAGGAAGAATGATTCCACCAGCAGATTTGTCTTCAGCTGGGGAAGGCTCTACTACTACACGATCAGATAATGGTTTTAGTTTTAAACCCATATTATATAACTCCTTCTGTACATTAATTATTAAATAAATTTTTAATAAATATTAAAATGATTACTCTTAAAGAAATAAATTGTATTTCATAGAAACAATCACCTCACATTTAACAGATACAAAGGTTATACCATTCTATTTTATATTTCATTTTGTATCATAATAAAATTAAATACGCCATCTTGGCAAGAAAAGCTAGTTTCCAGTTGAACCAAATCCGCCTTCACCTCTTTCTGTTTCAGACAAATTGTCAACTAATGAAATCTCTATAGGACTTCCAACCATTGAGACTAATTGAAAAAGTCTTTGATGCTTTTTTATAAGATAGTTTTCTTTTTTAATATTATCTACAGATGCCATTATTTCGCCTCTATACCCCGCATCGATCAAGCCAATTGAGTTAGACATTCTTAATGGTGTTTTTGAGATACTTGATCTAGGAATCAATAAATATGGATTAGAATCGAGGTTTTCACATGCTATGCCAAAATGTATCTTTTTTGTTTGGCCATGTTCTATTAATTGATCTTCTAGTGTGTAGAGATCAATTCCAGCATCCCCAGAGTGAAAGTGTCCATGCTCTGAATAAATAGATTTTATTAATGGACTAAAAGGCTTAATCAGGAGTTTCATTTAAATTCCTTGTTTTAAAGTTTTTAATATTTTTGTATGCTGAGGAGATGATCCACAGCAGGTTCCTAAAATGGATAGTTTATAATCTAAAATAGAATCCATATATGTTTTAAATTTAAATTCATTTAATATCTCAGAGAAATTATTTTCGTATTCTTTCAACCCCAGGTTTGGATATGCTCCAATATTATAATTTCTAAATTCAACTATTTCCTCTAATGCTTGGCCTGTTAAGTTCAAATTATTGCAATTCAATAGTAGCATATCTATATTGTTAGACTGAATCATATTCATTACAGTTGGTATTGGTGTTCCATCTAATAATGAATCCTTATCTTTCATGATTAGACTTATCCAAATTAACTTTGTCGTATTACTTGACATCTCAATTGCTATTTTTAATTCTTCGAAATTTCCCATTGTTTCAAAAAGAACTATGTTAACGTCAGTCTGAGAAATCCAATCCAATAATTGTCCATAATTATCTTCTGCTGCAGTTTTACCAGGGAAATTCTCAGGTAAATAACAGTCATCAACAGTAGTTACCGATGCCGCAATTTGAGTTGTAGTTGCCGCCGCTTTAAATGCGCAATCAATACCATAGAAGAAACTATCTTTTGATCTATTTAGAGCCTTTTTATTCGAAAAACCTGCTTTTCGATATGCCCAAGGAGTTGATCTAAACGTATTTGCTGTAATTATATCTGCTCCAGCTAAAATGTAAGCTTTATGAATTTTTATAACAACTTCTTGAAAATTTAAATTTGCATCTGCAGACCAGATAGGTAATACTAGTGGAACATTATAGGCCTCTAATTGAGTCCCAACTGCACCATCTAAAATTAAAAAGTCATCCATTATGCTCTACTTTTTTAAAGAAAAAATAAATAATTATACTGAATAAAAATATACAAACACCTATGAATGATTCAAATCTGGAATGAATAAATGAATAAAAAAGTATCCAAGAATTTAGCATTAAATATATTAGTGGAGTTAAAGGATAGCCAAAAGCTCTGTATGGCCTAGATAAGTCTTTTTCTTTAAACCTTGAAAAAAATAATGAGAAAACTGTTAGGCTTGAAATTATAATTAAACAGATACTAGTATAAATCAAAACTTGTTCAAAAGATGAAGTTAAAATAAATATTATTGATAGAAAAAATTGAAGAGCAAATGCATTAACAGGTATTCCCTTTATATTTTTTTTATTAAAAAAATTTAACTCTTTATAATCCTCTCCCATAATAGCTAAAACTCTTGGTCCTATATAAATGTAACTAGAAATAGTAGAAAGCAATAATAAAGAAATACTAAGACTTATTACCTTACCCCCATTTACACCGAATATCTCAATACCCGATATTAATGCAACTTCCACCTCTCCCTGTAAAGTCATTAATGGCGTTGTAAATAAAAAAGTGAAATTTAAAAGTAGGTATAGAATCATAACTATACTTGTTGAAACCAACATTGATTTTGTAATATTTTGAATTGGATTTTTAACTTCTCCCGCTACATAAATAACCGTATTCCAGCCAGTATAAGCATAAGAGACCCATACTAAGCTTACTGCAAATGGTGCACCAAATATCACATCCATATCACCCTCAACTGGTAATAATGTTAAACTTTGAGGATTTTCAATATTTAATCCAAAAGCTATAAAAACAAGAATGAATATAATCTTTATTAATGTTGATATATTTTGAAAGGAAGTTCCCAACTTAATACTTTTCACATGAATTATATGAATAAGGGAGATTATTAATATTGCAAAAAGTGAAGGATCAATATTTTGAAAAAAAATTGATAAATAACTTCCCAACGCAATTGCTGCAAGTACTCCAGGTGCAGCAAATCCAATAGTTGCAGAGACTAAACCTGCGCCAAATCCTAATGAGGGGTGTAATATTGTACTTAACAAAGAGTATTCACCACCCGATCGTGGATAAGTTGTAGCTAATTCACCATATGTCAGAGCACCGCAAAAAGCAATTATTCCCCCTATTAACCATAATAGTAGTAAAGGAAATATTGTATTAATCTCTTTAAGCTGATATCCTAAACTTGTAAAAACTCCTGTTCCAATCATTGAGGCAACAATAAAAGATGCAGAAGTCCACATTGATAAATGCGGTTTAGGAACTTTTTTACTCACTTATTCTATATTTTATAAATATTATATGCTAGAAGGAACCAACCAATAATATAGAAAAAACCACCTATTGGTGTAATCGCACCAAACCACCTTAAATTAGTCAAAACTAATAAATATAAACTTCCAGAAAATACCAAAATCCCGATGACAAATGATATTCCAGAAATTTTAAGAGCTGTATGGGGATAATAAAAACCTAATATACCAATAATGATTAATCCAATAGAATGATAAAAATGATATTTAATACCTGTCTCGAAGATTGCTAAGTCTTCAATAGAAACCTTCGTTTTAATTGCGTGCGCACCAAAAGCACCGATTATTATTGCAACTCCAGTTAAAATAGAACCTAGAATTATAAAAAATTTCATACAAACATTATTATTTTTTAATTATGGTTCTAATTGGAAATGGTATCTGTATTTTTTCTTTTTTAAATCTTTTGTGAATGTTTTTAATAAATTGGTGAATAATTGGATTTTGATCTCCATACTTATTCCCTCTAAAATAAATTGCAAAATCAATACTAGATTCACCAAAACCTCTAAATTTAAAACTTGGTTGAGATAATTTATTTGTCTCTTCCATATCAGAATGAAGTTTATTTGCTTCTTCAAGAGCAACTCTTTCAACCTGTTCTAAATCTGAATTATAATCAACACCCATAAAAACTTTAACGGAAAAACTTGGGTCACCACTATCATAATTTTTGACTATAGCTGATGAGAGCTTTGTATTTGGTATATGTAAAATATTATTAGTTCTTTCCAGCATTTTAGTATTTCGCCAGGTAATGTTTTGAATGTAACCCATTTCCCCTGAATCTAAACTCACAAAATCTCCTGGCTGAACTTTTTTACTTAGAAGAATATGTAAGCCTGCAAAAACATCAGACAAAGTATCTTTTAAAGCTAATGAAACTGCAAGGCCTCCTACCCCTAATGCCGTTAGCATAGGAGCAATTGAAATATTTACAGAATCTAAAATAATAAGTAGACCAATTACATAAATTGTAATTTTAACAATGTTTGTAAAAATAGTTGTTGAGGGGAACCCTCCTTCTTGCTTTTTAGACCATAATTCAAAAAGTCCTAAAATTAATTTAGCTAATGCGTGTGTAACGGACGCAATCAATAGAATCTTTATAACTATTAGTATAAAAGTTGAGTACTCATCCTTGATAGGGATATCTCTAAAAACTAAAAATAATGAGAACAAAAAGGACCATAGTACTACCTGAGATTCTAGAGAATTAAGTAATATATCATCACCTTCCCATTTTGACATTTTAGTAATTTTTTTTAGTTTTGAATGAAAAAATCTTTTAAAAAAATAACCAAAAATAATTGCACATGTTACTATCAAAATTGGGGATAGCCAAAGTTCTAAAAATTGCTCTCTATTAAATAGTTGATTCATATAATATACTTTAATCAAATTTTACTGATACTAATTTTGATATTCCTTTTCTTTCTTGAGTTACGCCGTACATATAATCGGCTTTTTCCATTGTCAATTTATTATGTGTAACAATAATAAATTGAGTATCATCACAAAACTTACTTAAAACTTTAGTGAATTTATGTATGTTAATATCATCCAATGGAGCATCAACTTCGTCTAAGATACAATAAGGACTAGGCTTTACTTGATATATTGCAAAAAGAAGGGATATAGCTGTTAACGCTTTTTCTCCACTGGAGAGTAACCTGAGTGATGAATTTCTTTTACCCGGAGGTTGAGCATCAATACCAATATCTGCTTCTAATGGGTCTGGATCACCGACAAGCTTCAGTGAAGCATTTCCTCCTTCAAAAAAAAGATTAAAGAGTTTTTCAAAATTAGATTTTATCAAATCAAAGGTTTTCTGAAATCGCTTTCTCGCAACCTTATCAATTTGACGAATTGTTTCTCTTAGATTTCCTTCGGCTTCTATTAAATCATCTCTTTGAATGGATAATTCCTTTAATCTATTATTCTCTTCATTATATTCATCTTGTACGGCCATATTAACAGGGCCAATATTTTCTAGACTACGTTGTATCTTATTAATGAGTATCTCTAGTTGTTCTTCAGATTCATCTACAATAAGGTTGCTTGGGATTTTCACATTATATTTTTCAGATATTCTTTCTTTAACTGATAAAATTTGTTGTTCTGTTTTAGAAGACTCTATTTCTAGATTTTTCAATTCTTCTAAGATACCTTCTTTATTTTTTTGGTCGGAAGCAATCTTTGCTTGTATTTGTTCTAACTCTTCATATGTTTCACGAAAAACCTCTTTTTTAAGATTTAGTAATGATTTTTGCTTTTGAATTTCTGCGTTTGAAAGATTAAGGTCTTTTTCTATATTTTGTACATTATCAGTAATCTCATTTTTTTTATAATTAAGTTCGACAACCTCTCTATTTACTTTATCCTGTCTCGCTTCTATTTCCTCTTTTGTTTCTTCGCCTGATTTTTTTTTGTATGTGATTTGATCTCTACGTGATTCTAACTCTATAAGCTGGATACGTATATCTTGTAAATTATTTTGAAGATTTTCTTTTTCAGACCTTTGCTTTATCATTTTTCCATCTGCTAAATCAATTTCTTCTTGAAATGAATCAATATCATCCTCGATTTTTTTAAGTTTAGGCTCTAAAATTTTTATTGAAGACATTAAACTTTTTAAATCTTTTTTTAAACTTTCATTCTCTGCTCTAGAAGATCTAAGAGATTTTTCTAATTGATCGGAGATTAGGTCTTCCCGCAATAAATTTGTATTAATTTCTGTTATTTTATCTAAATAGTCTTTCTTTTTATCAAGAGTTTCTTTTAGCCTTATTTTGTTCTTATTTAATTTTGTATCATTCTTTTTATTTTCACTGATTAAATAATTATCTCTATTTTTCAAAACCTTTAAATCTGAAAGAATTTTTTTCAGTTTCGCTTCTCTTCCTATCAAATTTCCATATTCACTAAATTGCCTGCTTTTCAAGATTAAATCTTTCCCTGAATATGCTCCGCTTTTATCAACAAGACTCCATCCATTCAACTCTTTTATTTTTATTGCTTCATTTAAGTTGTCAACAATCAAAAGTGTACCTAGTAGATATTCGGCTAAAGATCTAAGATTCTTTCCAGTTTTTACAATATCAGATGCTCTTAATATTTTGATATTAAGATTTGGAATGCTTGATAAGTTAGTTTTTATAGTAGAAGATTCTTTTAAAGGGATAATGGTCAAATCACCTATTTTTTTTTCTGAAGCAATTTTAATAGTTTTAAGAGCATTTTCTTTATTGTCTGAGATTAAACAGTGCGATAAGTCCCCTAAGCCAGATTCTAAAGCGTCTCTATATTCTTCTTCTATTTCAAACATGTCAGCAACTGTACCTAGAATCCCATCAAACATCTTTGAGTTCTCTAATACATAGCGAGTTCCTTCTGGAAAACCTTCTTTTGATTCAACTAAATCTTCATAGAAAACATGCTGTCCTTTTAATGAATCGACCAAGGCAGAAACAGAATATTTTTCTTTTGAAATCTTTTGCTTTTTTTCTACAAGCGATATTTCTTTTTTTTCAAATTCGTCGCAAACTAAAGTAATTTTCTCAAGATTTTTTTGTAATAAATAATGACTTTTTTTAATTAGAGACATAGAGGACTTACGTGTTTTTATCTCCTGCAGTATTTTATTTATTGTACTTTCCATTTTCGAGCAACTGATCTTCTTTTCTTCAATACTCGCTGCAGTTCTATCAAAAAAAGACTTTTCATTTGCTAATTTACGTTGTAGCTCCCATCTATTATTTTGAAGACTATCTAGTTGATTAACTCTTTTTTGGAATAATATTTCAACTTCATCAAAATGTATTTTATCAATTTTATATTTATTCAATAATTCATCAATCGATGGTTCAAGGTTAGTGATCTCATTATCAAACTCTAACCTAAGCTGTTTTAGAATATCAACTTTTTTAGTATTTTCTAGTTTCTCTCTTTCTAACCTATCAATTGTCAATAAGGCACCTCTACCTTTTTCGGATAGCACCAGAATGCTATTTTTTTGTTCTTCCCTATTTTTACTTAAATCGTTCATTAAGCTTTGCATCTTGTTTAATTCATTTTCTTGGTTCTTATATGCAGTTCTCAAGTTTACCAACTTTTTTTCATATACCGAATTTTGAGTCGATTTTGATTCCCTTAGAGCTTTGTATTTTTTTATCTTTTCTTTTAATGGATACATTAATTCATTAAGCCTATAAATCTGTAAAAAAGCTAGGCTTACATCGCTAGTCTCTAGTTCTTCTGTTAAAGTCGAATGACGTTTAAAACGTTTAAGTTGAAGACTCAAAGCATTAACTTTTTGTTCTATTTCTAGTATAATATCATTAATTCTTTCAAGATCTATTCTGGTTGCATCAAACTTTCGTATTGTAGATTTTCTCTGTGACCTGTATTTGTGTATTCCAGCTGCCTCTTCAAACATATTTCTTCTATCTTCGGCTGTATCAGATAAAATTTGTTCTATCATTTTAAGTTCAATTACTGAATAGGCATCAGCCCCCATTCCGGTGTCTAAAAATAAATCCATAATGTCTTTTAAACGACATTTGGTCTTATTTAAGAAATATTCTGACTCTCCATTTCTATAGACTCTTCTAGCAATTTCTACATCATTATATTCGATTGGAAGTTTACCTGAATTGTTATGTACTGTCATTGAGACTTCACAAACACCTAACGGTTTAACGCCTTCAGCTCCATTAAAAATAACATCTTCCATTTTACCGCTTCGAAGAACACTATATTTCTGCTCCCCAAGCACCCACCTTATTGCGTCAACAATATTTGTCTTTCCACAACCATTTGGTCCCACGACGGTAGTTATTCCTTGACCTAGTTTCATAACCTCTTTGTTAGCAAAAGATTTGAAACCATGCATCTTTATTTCTGATATATACACAAAAGCCTTTTTGTTATAATTGAGTAATTTACTAGGTCTAGTATAAGATATCCACTCTTGATTTTTACTTGATCATCAAAATTTAAAGAAAATATTTTTACTTAAATATTTAATACTATTTCTATAATAAAATAAAGAAAAAATATAATATTTATACTCTAATTATTTTTTAGGGTAGCAATCCTCATTAAAGCACTCCTCATAAAAAATAAAGGAATCTTCTTTTTGATAATTCCTATACGAAGTCTTAGAAATAAGTTTATTATTCTTACCATAATTTTTAGAAAAAGTCGTGCTACCTTTAAAATCATACATATATTCAATTTTACAATTCTCGACTTCTTTAAAGTCACGATAGAATTCCGATGAAGGTTTATTTTTTTGATTTTTTAGAGTTTTTGGAGTACTTGAAAAGCATAATGAAAATATTACTAAAGTGAGTGGGAAAAAATTGTTTTTAATAATTTTAAACATACGTATTTAAGTTTTTATGATTAAAGAAAGAATCTAGTTTTAAAAAGCTGATATCTTTATTTTAAAAAATTTTTAGAATTAAAAATTAATAAAATTTCGAGGAATAATTAATAGTTATTTCTCATTAATGAATCTCAAACCGACAATTTGTCT